>SDBT01001124.1_pt1 | contig 46027 bp, 56 predicted proteins | sample 2277101 | NCBI WGS metagenome assembly SDBT01 (sample SAMN10404973, study PRJNA504765) | marine sediment metagenome | isolation source: marine sediment core GS10_PC15, 103 cmbsf | place: Arctic Ocean: Southern Knipovich Ridge | collected 2010 | reverse complement strand
TTCTTTAGCAAGGATATATGGTGAAATAGGAAATTTAGGAGAGAATTCTAAGTTATATTTTGCTGTGGCAGATAGTTCTAAGAACCTCCAGGATAGAATGGTAATTGATAAAGACGGCAACGTAGGCATCAATGTTACTGACCCTGATGCTAAATTAGAAATTGTAGGAACACTACACGTTTCAGATGCTGCAACTTTTGATAGCACTATCTCCGGTACAGATATAACAGCAAGCGGGGTAATAGTTATTCCAGCAACCACTGCAACCGTGGGTCAGATTCAGCAACCAGCAGGAACGAGAATCTTCCATACTTTCGTCCCAACTTCTTTTCCGCCAACATATAAGAATACATTTATAGGTGAGGGCAGTGGAAACTTTGTTTTAGATAATACTGATGCACAGAGATATTATGGAACAGGGAATGTGGGAATTGGACAAAACGCTTTAACTGCTTTAACTACAGGATTCTACAATTTTGGGATTGGGGTAAACGCTTTATGGAGAGTTACAATCGGCAATAGCAATACGGCTCTTGGGCAATTCGCAGGGTACAATGTAATTGGTGGTTCAGGTAATTTACTTTTGGGAAAAAGTGCGGGATTTGAACTTACATCAGCTACAGACAATGTTATGATAGGTTCATTTACAGGAGCCTCAACAACCATTGGCAGTGATAATACTATTATAGGAAGTAATGCTTTCAAAAATTCTGCAATTGATGTAGATAGATGTGTTGTAATAGGAGCCCAAGCTGGAAGAAATGAAGATACAGATGATAGGTTAATAATTGATAACCGTAGCAGAGGCAGTGCGGCTGCTACAAGAACCAACGCTATACTTTATGGAGTTATGGCCGTTGCACAAGCCAACCAGATACTTAATATTAACGCTGCCTGTAACATAGGTGATGGCACAAACGAAACGGCAATATCAGCTACCGGCGATTTGTCTTTTGGTGGTACGGCAACTGTATGGAATGACTTGCAGTTTCAAATATCAGACGCCAAAGTTACTCCGGCTTCGCTTCTACCTTCTTGGGAGGCTTTTACTACTAATACATCTGAATACGCCTTTAGTGTAAATGACGAAGTAGATACCTCTGCTAACGAAATACCACATTCGTGGAAACAAGGTACTGCTGGTAACGCCCACATGCACATAACAACAAAAGGAGTCCCAGCACAGGAACAAAAAGCCCAATTCACAGTTACCTTTGCCTATGCCGATACAGATGAAGTATGGGTAGAAGCACCTCTTACGGCAGAACTTACAATACCAATTTCAACTACTGCATTAACTAACTTCTATCTTGATTTAGGGGATATAACTCTTACAAATTATTTAATTGAGGCACAAATGAGATGTCGAGTAAAACGAGTAGCAAAATCTGCTGGTGGAACTGAATATGTAGGCGATATATTTATCACTCAAATAGGCATACATTTTGAGGAAGATACGGTTGGTAGTCGAACGGAATCAGCTAAATAGGAGAATAAAATGGAAAGAATAATCAAAACAGAACCTGGTATCGTCGAGATTCGAACTGTTTATTTCGACGAGAAAGCAAACGGTAAGGAAGTGATAGGCTCCCATGAAACCTACCGTCAGGGCAGAATAGATAACGAAATTCTTGCCAGCGAAGCAAGAGAAGCAGAGTGGGACACTGTGGTTATAGCTGATGAAAAGGCGAAAGAAGTTGCTATACGGGTTAGACTGGGTATTATACAAACTGAAATGAGTCGAGAATAAGGAGAAAGAAAAATGTTACAGATTACAGAACAAGCAAGAGATGAGTTAGTTATTTATTTAAAACTTTGTTCAACCCCAGTAGGAACCACTCTTCAAGGCGGTATAAACTTAATTACTTACTTACTACAACTTAAACCAATCGAGAAAGAAAATGCTAAAATGGCTACAAAATCTACTAAGAATAAAAAGAAACAAAAAAAATCACCGGAGGTTTTGGAAGAGAATGGCTAAAGTATACGGTGCTACCAAACATTCTGGATATGCCTTACTAAGAACAGTATCAGCAACGGAAAGTGCCTTGGGTAATGCAGAGAAGACCGCAGCTCAATTAGCAAACGAAACTGTTTATGACATTCCAGAACTCATGAATAGTATGGAGGTTCGGATTTCCAGTAACAACAGTTCGGCTTCTGGTACTGCCTACTTCTATGCAGCTAAAAGCGAAGATGATATTGTGTTACTGGGTTCTTCAGCTATAACGATAGGAAACCAAGTTGCTTCGTCCAGCAAATTCTATGTTGATACAATGACTCTAACAGACCGTTGGATTACAGAGGTAAAGAGGGTAGATGCAGATGGTAATGATGGGATGTCACGTATCGTGTTTGACACAAGTGGTTATGATAACTTCTTTATTCACATAAACTATGGAACACCATCTTGGAATTGGGATGTTGAAATATCAGGATTTAACTAGAGGACAAGTCCTCACTAACTAATAAGGATTAAAAATGTCACAAACAAATAACACAGTAACGCCTAGTATTGGACCAAAAGGACCTTCTCCTCGAATATACTTTACTGCCTCTATGTATAGTAACGATGCTGACACTACTGGTAATCTAACCGTTAAGGCAGCTCCATCTTCTGGTAATCTCTATATTGAGCATGTTATTGTTCTTGCTGACGCAGATTGCGGAAGTTGGACTCTTAGCGACGATGCAGCAGCACTAATTGGACCAGTTGAAGTAACTGCTACAGAAATGGCTCATGGAACTAGTATTCCCTTCTTGAGACCTGCAAAGCTTACTGGAGCTTTAAAGATTGATTGTAATGCAAACGCAGTAATAAATGTTATTGCTCAAGGCTATAGCGTATAAATGCAAAAACAATTGTCACAAAAAGTTATACAAGAGTTAGCGGCAAAGGGTAGAAAGTCTCTCTTTTTCCTCACGAAAGCTATTCTTGGATTTGATAAGTTCTCAGTTGAAATTCATAAGCCCTTGTGTGATTTAATACAAGATTATGAAAAGAACACACGAAACTGTTTAATCCTACCTCGTGGATGGTATAAATCCACAATGGCAACAATTGCTTACCCAATCTGGCGAGCTATCAATAATCCAGAATCAAGAGGTTTAATCGTTCAGAATACTTATACCAATGCTTGTGGAAAATTAGGTGCAATTAAACAAATCTTTGAGACAAATGAGTTGTTCAAGCTTCTTTACCCTGAAATCCTTCCAACCCGTGACCACACTTGGGCCAAAGACGCAGCTACAGTAAACAGACATGGTGCCTATCCTGAAGCAACATGGGAAGCCGCTGGTACAGGAACTCAAAAGACTGGTCAGCACTACGACTATATTATCGAAGATGATACAGTATCACCAGATAAAGATAATTTAACTGGTGCAATGCTACAACCAACACAGGCTGAGATTGAGAAAGCGATAGGATGGTTCCGTCTAGCCACACCTTTGCTTATTGAACCTGTGGACTCTCAGCGAATCGTCGTAGGCACTAGATGGGCTGAAAACGATTTGCTTGGCTTCATAATTGACAATCATCCAGAATACAATATTTTAACTCGTGCTGTTCGTGAAACTGATGGCAGACCAGACCCAGCCGGTGAAATTCAATGGTCTAAGCGGTTTGGGGAGTCAGTTCTAAAAGCTCTTGAAGTAGACCTTGGACCTTATTGCTTTTCTTGTAACCCAGGCGATGCTAGTATTCTTATGTCAGATTTTACCAATAAGTCTATTAAGGATATTGCTATTAACGATACAATTGTTGGATTTAAATTATCAGCTGGGAAAGGAAAAAATAACTCAACTTTGGTTAAAACTACTGTAATCAATAAGGGTTATCTAAAACAAGAAACAGTTAAAGTTACTTTAGAGTCGGGTCGAGTTATTCGTTGTACTAAGGACCATGAATGGTTACAAGACCCAAATCATAGTTCATCTCGACCTCAAAGTAGTTATCGTTCTTTAGATTATGTACCTACTAATGGACATCAGTGGCAACATCGACTATACTATGTTACTGATGGAAATATACCTAAATTGACTATAGAACAAAAAATAAAAGCTGCTTGGATTGCAGGTATGATTGATGCAGATGGTCATGTTAGTAAGAAAAATATTTGTATCTTTCAAGATGAGAAGAGCCACCCAGAAATTTGTCAACGTATTAGAGATTATCTAACTGATTTAGGTTTTGAGTTTAGTGAATATTTGACGTTAAAAGGAAAACATCTAAGAACAGGTAAGATATATGATACAAGATATATCTTTTTTCACATCAAAGGTGGTTTTGAAGCTAAAATAAAGTTTCTCTCTTATGTTCCCTCTTTAAAAGTAAAACGAGTTTTAGACCATTTGTATCAAAGTCGACATAGACATCGTGATAATGTAGTAAAAATTGAGCCCTATAAAAAAGAAAAAGTATATTGGCTTACTACAACAACTGGTAATTATATTTGTTGGGGTTATTGTTCAAAGAACTCGCTCTATCTTAATTCGCCAACTGACGCATCTAACCAGTTATTTAAACGAGACTGGATTCATTACTATACAACAGTACCAGCAAATCTCTACGTTTGTACATCTGTTGACTTGGCAAGTGCAGAAAAAGAGGAGTCTTCGGACCCAGATTATAATGTAGTGGTCACTGCTGGTATTAACCCAAAGAACGGTCATATCTATGTTCTTCATTATACAAGAGAGAGAATGTCGCCTTCTTCTCTCATCCAATGTATTTTTGACCATCATCGAGCCTATAAACCTACAAAAGTAATTATTGAAGGTATTGGCTATCAGCGAACCTTTGTTCACTGGCTTGAGCAACGTCAACGTAAACTAAACAACATGTTCTATGTAGAAACTATTACTAGTCACAAAGGTAGTAAATCAGACCGTGTTCGTGGGCTTCAACCGTACTTTGCAAGCACCAAGGTATTTCTTAGACATGGTATGGATGACTTAGAGAGAGAGCTTTTAGCCTTTCCAAAAGGTGCTCATGACGATATAGTTGATGCTCTTTCTATGCAACTTAACTTTTGGAATGTTACAACTACCCTTGTTGATGATGAAAAATCCGAACGTCTTGCTCGTAACCCATTTTCTGCGGATGCAATCATAAAAGAACTTGAAGATAGAAATAAACTCGCAACTACATACCCTTATGATATAGGTATCATGAGTCACCGTATACCTTCTCGTCGTAAGTATGTTCTACCAGGGAGTATTTACTAATGGCAACATCTCCTTTAACTGCTATGGAATGGCAAATAGAAATTGAAAATGGATTAGAATATCGACGTATCTTTGGCAAAGAAGAAGTTTGGGACACACTTGAATCTACATATCTTAATGACCCAAACAGTTTTGCTGCTATCGGACCAAATCTTATTTTTTCTATGGGAGATAGCCTTCTCTCGGCTTTAATAGTACCAGACCCCGAAGTTCTTGTTAAACCAATAACAGAAACATCAGTTCAATCCTCACCAATTGTAGAAGCTCAATCAAATAAATTTATCAAAACTCTCAACATAAAACAGGAAGTCGAACTTGCTCTTATTCATACTTATCTCTATGGTAGAGGAATCTTAAAAATTGGTTATGACTCAGAGTTTGGTTTTGATTGGAGACATGACATTGGTGGGCAACAAAACCCTGCTGGTTTCACAATGACTCAATTTAATGCAAAAGGTAATCGTATAGAATCAGGTCTTGCTCGTCCAGGGCAACCTTGGGTTAGAGCTGTCGACCCCCATGATATTGTTGTACCTTGGGGCACTAAAGACCTTGAGACTGCTCCATGGATAGCTCACCGTATTATTCGACGTAATAGTGAAATCAAACAAGACCCAAAATATAAAAACGCAACTCGCCTTCAACCACAAATCTCAATGGAACAGTTTATGTCTTCATATCATCGAGGCGGGGGAACAAACAAACGCCTTGGTTCACATAATCTTCATTCCTTCCGGTCGAACTCAAAGCAGGTCTTTAATGAATTATGGGAGATACATGACCGAATAACAGGTCGTATCTACGTAATTAGTCCTGACCATCAAATGTTTCTTCGTGATGACATTGATGCTATTCAAACAATTGGAGCACCGTTTGTTTCTGTGGCCTTTATTCGTCATCCAAGAACTTTTTGGGTAACGCCTCAAGCATATTACCTATTACAAATACAAGCAACCGAATTTGACATTCATCGCCAAGCAGAAAAGCAGCGTCGTTTGAACATCTTACGATTTATAACTGACTCAAATTCCATTGGCGATGATGAATTGAATAATCTACTTAGCGGAGACGTGGGGGCTGTGGCACGTGCGAAAACCACAAAACCACTTAAAGACGTTATCGTTCCCTTCCCCCAAGGCTCCAATTTTGACCTTATGGCACAGGCTGAGTTCGTTCGTAAAGACGCTCGTGACGCTGTCGGCATGTCACGAAACCAATTAGGTGAATTTGACAAAGGAACCCGCCGAACTGCCAAAGAAGCATCTATTGTTCAACAGGGCTCACAGAATCGACAGTCTCGACGAGTTGATGCTATGATTATACTTTATCTTGATACAGTCCGAAAACTTATTGGTTTGGTTCGACGATTTTGGACAATGCCTCATACTGTCCAAGTTAATGACAACTTTGTCTTTTTCACAGGTGATGACCTACATGGCGAGTTCAACTATGATATTTCTCTATCCACAAAACGTCACATGTCTATGACAGACCGCAAGATGGAAGCTCTATCACTATTAGCAAATATGGCACAGTACCCAGGAGCAAATTTACCGGCAATCGAAGAGCAAGTAATTCGTGTAGCCAACGACCCAACTTTTGCCAACTTCTTCCTTTCAACCTCCAATAAAAAAGGTGGTGGCCAATCTCAAAGTTCGATAAATCAGCAGAACTCACAGATTCCAAATCCACCCGACGGAGTTAAACAATAATGCCATTGTACACTTACCAATGTTTGTCTTGTGAAAAAGAGCAGGATGAATTTAAAACTGTTGAAGATAGAGAGCTTTGTCCATCCTGTAAAAACTGTGCGAGTCCAACTAAGAAACTTATATCAAGATTAGGTTCTGTTAACTTTGGTTGGCCTAAAGGTGGAGTTACAATGGAAAATTGTGAGGCAAACCCAGTTCATTTTGAAACTAGGTCACAAGCAAAAACATATGCCAAAAAACATAATATGGAGTTAGGATGTCTATAATGGAACAAAGAACCATAACAATCACAATTGAGAAAACAGGGGCAGTCCTTTGTGAGTTTTCGGAAGTCATAACCAAAAGAGAGCTTCTGAAAGTACAAAGGATGCTAAAGGTTGGGTATCGTCAAGCCCGACACACATTTTTACAAAATCAGAAATTAAAGGAGAACGAAAATGCCAGACCCAGACCCGAAAATCAGCAAAGACCCAGACCCGAAAGACAAGACACCGGCAGCGGAGGAACTACAAAAGACCCTCAAGGACAAGCAGAGCTTGATAGACCAGCAGAACCAAGTGTTACAAGACCCCGCAGTCCAGGAAGTCTTGACACTAATTGCTCAGGGCAAGAAAGCAGTAGTCAGCGAGAACCAACCCAAGCCCAAACCAGAGCCCAAGTCTATGAAACAAATATTGGGTAAGCCAAAAGACCCCGATAAAGTAGACCTTAACAGTTTGTCCAATGAAGAGCTTATTCCAATTCTCTCCGATGTTGTCGAAGAATATGTTAATCAGGAGAAAGAAACAGCTAAAGAAGCAGCCAATGGCGATATTCAACAGCTCAATGAGAAGCTAAATAAAACACAAGAAATGCTTATGACAGTACTAGCAAAGAAGCAAGTTGATGATATGGCTGTCAAGTATGATGACTTTGATAAATACCGCCCCGCTATGCAAGAACTATCAAAAGTCAACCCTAATTTTTCAGTTGAACAGCTATACAAAATAGCTAAGTCAGACCACGTTTTATCTAACCCTCCAGCAAATCAAGTAGTGTCAGAGAAACCAGAGGATAGCACTCAGTTTCCTACTTGGGAGCCGGTTCAGCTTCGTCAAATTGACGGAGAAAAGAAAACAACTAATCAAAGCGGTCCTTCAGCTACCGTCATTCGCAGTGGTTCCAGAAGTTTTGCGAATATGGTAAGTGTAGCTGCGGAGAAAGCAAGCCGTGTTAATGGTTAGCCGTTTAGTACATGTTTTTCTAACCCCATTTCATTAACCTTAAGGAGGTTTAACAATGGCCACAACCCTACCTACCTTGACAGAAACTCTCAACACTGCTTTCACTCACACTTGGTACGAGATTCGGCCTGAAGCCATTGACAATATTCTTGATGCTACAGTTTTTACTTTAGCACTCAAAGAGTTTGGTTCAATGACTCCTCAGGTGGGTGGACGGTTTATCACACGAACTATCCGACACGGCGAAAAGAGTACGCAGAATATCGTTAAAGGTTCTGTCCTCAATCAGTCAGAAGTTGAGTACGAAACACTCGCTCGCTGGACTTGGAAGTATCGTGCTGTCGACGTCAATCAGTCTGTTATCGACAGTCAAGTGAACTCCGGCCCATTCAAAATTAAGGACTATATAACAACCCGTCTGTCGGTTGCTCGTGATGCTATAGTCCAGGACAATAACCAAGCCTATATGCGGTCAAATAATGAAGACAGCACTGGTAAGCAGCATAATGGTCTTTACGACATTGTTGTGCCTTACAGTACTTCTGTCAATAACTTATCTGATGCACATAGCATTACACCTGATAATGATGTATCAGGGTCATCTGAACGGTCAGGTAACATTAACCGTTCAAATCCTTGGTGGAGAAACACCTATGGAGCATCTACAGCCGCAGCTTTTACCAACTATACCCTTAACTTGATTCCTAACATGCGGACTCTTTGGAACCGAACTACCGCTAACTTGGAATCCCCCAACTTCATTTTACTGAATCGTGACCTTTACGAAGCATACGAAGATGAAGTAGCGGATAAGCAACAAGTAGTTCGTACCGCCTTTGACCAAAAGGCAGCCGACCTAGGCTTCGAGACTTTTACCTTTAAAGGTGCTACCGTCTCATTTGAAGCTGAACTCGATGTTGGCTCTACTAGCTATCGTGAAGTATTCATGCTTAACATGAATTACGTTGAACTAGTTTTTGACCCTCAGTTGTGGTTTGAGATGACCAATTGGAAGAGCAACAGTAACCAGCTAGAACAGGTGGCTTATATTGTCAGTGCTCAACAGCTCATCACAACCCAACCTCGTCGTCATGGTTACGGCGTGTTTACTAGCTAAGAAAGGAGCCTAGTATGACTTACGGAATAGCAGTTGGAATTAAAGACCAATTTGTTACCAAACTTACTGATGTTAATTCTACTGACCTAGATGGTGTTGGTAATATCCGTTTTGACGAACTTGGCAACATCTATCGCTATGTTAAGAACGTTGACACAACCGCTTTTACAGCAAAGCAACCTGTCTGTTACGACGGGACAGCGAATACAGGTGCAGCAGACTTCGTAGATGAAGTAACTCGACCAGTTACAACAGAACTTATGGTTGCAGCTGGTATAGCTATTACAGCTATTGGAGCTTCTGGTGGTGATATGTATGGTTATGTTCTAGTTTATGGATTGTCTAAGGACACCCTTGTATTAACACCTGCCACTGGTGGTACAGCCATTGCAATTGGTTCACAAATTGTACCTGTTGATGTACAAACTTATCTAGGTTACGCAACAGCAGCTGGTACCGCAGTTACATATTCAAACCACTTTGTAGCTCTTGAAGCCATTGCAACAGCAACTGGTGCAGCAGTCGCAACAATTGATGTTATGGTTAAATGTTTATAACTCAATAACTGAAGTAAGGGGCTTGTTCCACTCCCCACCCTTTCAAGCCCCCTCTGCTTTATATAGGAGAAAGTAAATGGGCAAACAAGAAGAACTCTTTGAAAAGTTAAAAATAGGTATTGTTTCACACGCATTTGACACCGTTCCGTTTGACATCCATGCAAATCATGTTGGCATATTCTCAAAATGGGCCAAGCAGTTTGATACTTTGTTTATTGGAATACATGGTCTCAAAAATGCCAAAGCTCGTGAAACCCTCTTTCAGCGAGCTATCGATGAAGATTGTACTCATGTTTTGATACTTGATGTAGACCATATAGTAAACGGAACCATGCTACCATTTTTATTACAACATCGAAATGCAGCGATGATTTCAGGTCTTATTACTCGACGTAGTTACCCATTCAATCAAGTTGGGTTCGTTAAAGAAAAAGATGGCCACTATCATAATATTGGGTTCAACCCTTATAGTAGAAAAGTCTATTCTGTTGATGCTTGTGCTTTTGGTTGTACGTTAATCAACCTAAAACATCTTCAACAACTAGACAAGCCATATTTCCGAGACGAATTTACAGAGGAAGTTAAAGATAAACCTTACAACAAACGGAGTGATATTAACCTTTGTGAAATGTTTAAAGCGAAGGGGTTTGACGTCTTAATTGATACTCGTGTTCAGGTTGGACATATGATGCCAAACCAGATAGTTTACCCCAAGACTCAAGGTTTATGGCAACAAATTCATCATCTTTTGAAAGACCATGAGCTTATGCAAACTGAATTCCAGGTTCCAGTTTATAGTTTGGCAAGAGAACAATTATTGCTCTACCAAATAGATTGTGTTTGGGATATTGGTTGTGGAAACGGCAAAAAACTTGCTAGTATCCTTGGTCCACACGTTAATAAGATTATTGGAACCGATGTTGATGCAGATTGTATTAAAGAATGTAAGAAACTAATGCCAGAGGGTGAATTTGGTAACTTTGATATTGAAGGAAGTTCCTCGATAACATGTAATGCAAGCACTCTCATAATCTGTGCAGATGTTTTAGAGCATCTTGAAGAACCAAAAACGTTTTTAGAAACAATATCAACTAACATTCTTTGTATTTTTTCAACACCAGATATATCAACTGTTGAACCAGATATCATGGAGAACAAAACACACAAGCACCGTTGGACTAAAACAGAATTTTTATGTTTGCTTAAGAACAGCGGATTTACAATACTAGACACATTACACTATAAAGAGCGATTACCTTATAAAGGAATCGCCGCAGTATGTCGAAAGGAAAAATAATATGTCTGATAATATGAATAAAGGGAGACGAGACAACAAACTTCTCTTACTCTTACTTAGAAATCTAGGCTCCCCCAATGCTACAGCAAATCGGACTTCTCTTGAAGGCGGATTCCGCAGTATACAAGACTTCAAGAAACGTTTATGGTATATTACCACAGGCTCACCGTCTGTTGATGCTGGAAGCCAAGGAGCCTACGCAATGAAACAAGGTGACTTCGTCGTTGACCTCAAATCGGATGATGTCTGGATTACCAAAACAGCCCCAGCCGCAGGCACAGCAGGGGCATTTACCGAAATTACGACTGGAATGTAGGGAGCTATCATGGCCCGAACACGTGGTGAAATAATTACCCTTGTTAAAAGTCACACTGGTTGGACTGACCGTACTGACAAAGATACTCTTCTTGACAGTCTTTGTGACTCAGCTCTAAAATATGCAGTTATGGAACACCCATTTCGTGACCTTACAACTTTAACTTCTGGTGAAACTGAAATCACAACAGCTAATACAACTGTTGACCTCTCTGGTTTCTCACCAGCGGTCTTCAAAATTGTATCAGCTCGTCTTCTTCGTGTAACTAACACTACTGACAATGGACGTTTCCTGCCTCTTCGAAATCGAAAATATTGGGATAAGAATATTATTGACCCAACTACCAATATCAATGGAATTCCTGCTCAGGCTCTTCGAGTGGGAACAACACTGTATCTTGATAGACCAATAGAGTCTGATTGGAAACTACGTCTTCGTTATAGCACTCTCAATACCTATACTAGTGATAGTACAGAAACACCATCCGAACTACTTGACCTCTTTGTTGAGTATAAAGTAACAGCGGACCTGTTCTTTGACTTGGAAGATATGGAAAAGTTTGCTATATGGAACCGTCGGGCGATAGGAAACAACCCAGAATTTCCAGGTGGTGAGCTTGGACGAGCAATACGAGCAGATGACAGAGAGGAAGCAAAAGAAACAATTGTAACCAGGCCGTGGGAACTTCGTATATATCCATTATTTGGTCTTACAACAAATGATTTGGATTATGAAGCTGGAGACCCACACAATCAAATTCGTTCATGGTATTAAGGGCTTTGCCCTTAGAAAGGAAGTATAATGGCAACACAAAAAATAACGCCAACCAAACAGAAACCCCCAGGAGGTTTTGCTGGTAATCGTCGTCCCCCCACTCCACCCTTCTCTGGTATAGCCGGACGGTTATCTAACCCAACACCAACCCCTTCAAAAGCTAATGTTGTGCCACCAATCCACGGAATCGCTAAACCATCTTAAGGAGTAGAACATGCCGAACCTAACACCAAGGCAGCTCTATGTAGCAGTAGGACTAGTACTCACTTTACTTATTGCCGGTATTGGAATCGGTAAAAACTTAGAGGCATCATCTCGGAACACTAAAGAGATTATCACTTTACGAGAAAGTGTTAGTGGAATACAAACTGAGTTTGCGTTTGTCCGTGGTGTTATGGTAACAAGTTTAGAGACAATAAAGAACGACATTACACAAATTAAAGAACGGACTAAAAATGGCAACTAATACTTTTTGGACCACCAGTAAACCCACCGATAGTTTGCTTATACCAGACATACCAGGAGTCTTTCGTAACCACGTCGTTAATACAGTTGGTATAATTGAACGTGAGCACGCAACTCTTGGAACCGCAGCTAATACAGGCGGTGAACACAGTCTTGGTGCAGCTGTTCTATACGTGGGAACAACAGCTCCAACCAATAGACCCGATGGTTCAACCGCTTTAGCCAGCAACAACATCGATAAAGGAAGACTTTGGTTAGACACTAATTATACTCCTCCAGCACTTAAATACTGGGATGGCGATAGTTTTGAGACGCTAGGCTTAATAGGTCATGCTACTCAATTAGACTTCATTCTAAAAAATCGAGAGGTTGCATTTACCGATGGAACTAAAGAGAGCATAATTCATTTTCGAGGCATGGAAACCACTAATGAGATTGACTTAGCACATATCACAGTATCGCATGAGGGCACTAGTGACGACCATAAAGGTCAAGTATCTATTAAAGTAAATGATGGAGATGATGGAACTAGTCCAAGTAAAGAAGCCCTCAGAATTAAATCAACAGGAAAAATTGGAGTTGCTAACAGTTTATGTGTTTTAGATGAAGATGATATGACTTCTGATGATGCTGAAGTTTTAGTTACTCAACAAAGTATTAAGGCATTTGCTGGTATGGTTCCTGCAGTTACAGGGGCTGGTGCTGGATATACAACTGAGGAATCTATAACATTTCCAAACGGATTGATACTGAAAGGAAATGGAACAGGAACAGTAACGTCAGGAAATACAATTACGTTTGGTACTGCATTTCCTACTTTAGTAAACAGTATTACTGCTACTGCTGTTAGTGGTTCAGCACCTACAAATGGAACAGTTGTAACATCAGTTACTACAAGTAATTTTGTGGTGCATCACGGCGTAGGAGGTTCGCCAACAGTTTATTGGATAGCATTTGGATACTAAATATGGCTTTTAAATACGAAACCCAAACTCTTCCAATTCCACTCGGCGGTCTAAACACTCGTGATGAGGGTATCCTTATGAACCGTTTACAGACCCCGTCTATGCAAAATATCGAAATAGACAGGTCTCTTGTTAAGAAGCGTCTCGGTTACAGCCTATTTGGTACATGGCTTCCTCTTACTGGAACTGGTATGGAGCTCATTCAATACACTGACGGTCAAGGTGCCAACCATCACATTGCCTTAACTACCCAACATGCTTATGAATACAACTCATCAACAGACATTTGGGATGTTATAACCCCTTCTACTCTTCTCGAAAACTGTAACGATGTGTGGGTTTCGGCCAGTGACACAGCTGCTTCTGAGACCACCATTAAAGTTAGGGGGTCTGCTTCAGCCAAAGTCACACTCACAGCCGAACGTGCTGTCGACGTCCAGTTACAGGCAGAAGATATATCTTCAACCGACATCACAGCCCATACACACATCGAATTTTGGCTTCGTTCCAACACTGCTATCCCAGCTGGTGACATCTCTATCGTTGTAAGTGAAGACAACATTGCTACAGGTCTGATTTCGGCTGTTGAAGGTACTGACTATGTTCGTGCAACTACATCCGCAGCTCTTGTTGCCGACACTTGGACACACTTCTCTGTGGCTAAAACCCTTACAAATCTAAACGCAGTCATAGCTGTTGGGCTCTATGCTGACGATACACTGGCGTCTGGAGTAATTGTCTATGTTGATGATGTTCGAGCCTGCACAGAATTTACAGGAGGAGACTCTGACCGTTGGAGTCATACAGTAGCCTCAAATACCGCCGAGTTTACAGCCAATGGGGGTTCGGCTCTAGTAATCTCAAACGGTGTTGATGGCCCTTTTTCTTTTGAAGGAACTACCAACGAGTCGTTTGCAGCCCTGTCCGTTTCTTCAGAATTCACCAGTTTTAATTTTACACAAGAAATACAAGACTTTTGGAATCACTTATGGCTCTTTAACTATGATGATAATGGAGTAAACTTTGCTCGTAATGCCGCTTTTCATGATGTATCAACAGCAGCCTATAACAGTCTTGGTGTCACAGAAAATATCCTAACCGACTCAAGAGGTCAGATTCGTCGGGCCAAAAAACTCGGTTATGATATGGTTCTCTATAGCGACAACTCAATAACAATCTGTCGTCGTGTTGGTGGTGTGACACTCTTCATCCTTCCAACTGTAATCTATGAATCAGGTTTACTTGCAGAGAAAGGTGTTTGGGATTCAGTCAACCAGCATTTCTTTCTTGGCACAGACCAAAAGATATATGCTTACACTGGTGGAACTCAACTAATTCCTATCGGTTTATTAGTAGAACAGGACCTTTTTAGTAATATAGACACCTCAAAAGTTGATTTCATCGTAACCGGTCTTGACCCTGTAAAACACAAAATCTATTTCTTTTATCCAATTGTCTCGAATGATTATTCAAAAGACTATCTTGCCTATAACTGGGATAAGAGTCCAACCTCATGGGAACAAGGAGTTTTTGCCGATACAGTAGCCGATTTTTCTATCTTTGACAACCAACTGACATGGGCTTGTGACGGCCCTCAAGTAGCCGGTAAGACTTGTGATGCTGTTGAGTTTGCTAATACTAAATGCTCGGATGGTTCAATCCTATCAGGTTTTCCCCAAACAACTTTTCTGTCTCGTGAGGGTAACGTATTCCGGTTTACTACATCAGCTGCCAATGACAATGGTACAGACATCGAAGCGTGGTATACAACTCCAGACCTTATACCAATCGAAGGCCGTACTGATGAGGAAGGGCGTTTTGCAGAGTTCAGTTTTTCTGCCAAATCTGATATAGGTAGTTCATCCATTGTAGTATCTTATAGTACAGATGGTGGTGCAAATTTTACTACACTTGAAACTGTCAGTTTAACATCAGCTTGGGTACAATACTCAATTAAAGTTGATATCAAAACCAAGAAAATTCGGTTCAAGATTTACCAAAATAGTTCCGGTGACTTTAAAGTTCGTTCGCAATCATACAAGGTACAACTGGCAACTGACCGCTAAAAACAATTATGGCAAACGAAATAGTACGAAACATTCAGTTCCCAGAGTTACCAACAGAAGGTGACCCTGCCATCTTAGCATACCTATTAGAGCTTGAGAGAGTTTTAGTAACTCACCTTTCAGGAGATGTTTTCGTTCCTGGAAATTTATCTGTTGGAGGAGAAATACATAGTCCAAATATGCCAGCGGCAGACCCATCTGTAGTCGGTCAACTTTTTCATACTGCGGGAGATATAAAAATTTCAACTTAAGGGGCAAAACATGATTGAAATATTTAAGGCTGAGGACTCATCTGTTCTCAAATATGTTGAAGAAAAATTACCAGAATTTATAGATACAGATATTGAATTAGCGATTCAACAAATCCTGTACCAATGGGTCAAGGATGAAAAGAACTTTTGCATCATGGTCTGTTTTGAAGACCAAAGTTTGAAGGCTTTTATTATAGGATTTATTGAACCGTTGAAGCCGTATGGCTGGATTGAATATGCTTATGGTGACCCAACATTAGATATAGTTCAAAGAAGAGAAACCCTTGACCGCTTTTGTGATTGGGTAAAAGATAAAGGGTTTAATGAGATAAGATTTATGACTAAGCGAATGAATGTTAAAGCATGGAATAGATTATATAATACAGAGGAACTCGCTTTGGTCTTACGAAAGGAGATATAATGGGCGGTGCATTTGACAACGCTTCAGACCCTAGAGTAGAAACAAGTAATCTGACTAGGCCTTCACAGCAAAGAGCACTAGATACATCACTTGACTTTCTTACAGAACGAATAGGCCAAGGTGGAACCCCCATTCCTTTTGACTTTATTGCTGAACTTCCACAACTTCTATCAGATGCGTTTGCACAGTTTGAGACGTCATTTCAAGGTTCTGGAGCTCAAATTCAAGAGGCATTACAAGGTCTTTTTAGTGGGCAAGGAACCTTCCAGCCAGATGTTGCAGGAGTTAAAGAGAGATTTACACAAGATGTCTTAAATCCATCGGCTCAAGCTATACGTGATACGTTGGGAGAAGAGGTCTTTAACATGCAAAATCAGCCAGGTCGATTCTTTGCTACTGATGTACCAGAGAATGTTGGACGTGCAATATCACAGCAGCTTGGATTAACAACCGCTCGTGACCTAGCAGGAGCAATTGAGTCCGAACGGAACCGAGGCTTCGTTAGTCAAGAAAATCTTTTAAGTCGACAACCAAATATTCTGGCTGCACAGCAACAACTTCCAATAACGCAATTCCAGCAGGCTTTCCAAGCATCCACTGGATTCCAGGGAGCACAGCAGAATGTATTTAACCGAAGGGCAGCCGACTTCTTACGAGTAAATGCTCCTGAAGAAGACCCATTCTTAAGACTTGCACTGGGCTTCCCAGGTCTTACGTCTTCAACTTTACAAAATATTTTAATGCCTGGTCAAGAAGCCGGACAAGGACAGCAGATTGGTTTAGATTTATTAGGTTCGTTTGCTGGACAAAGTCTTGGCCTTTCCCCATCTGCCTTTGCACAGACTGGAAGACCACAAACCGCACCTGCATAAGGAATAAATAATGGCAAAAAAACGAAATATATTTGGTGCTTTTACTGGTGAGAATGAAAGAAGGAACCAAGCTTTCTTTAAACGTAAACGGCGAGCTATTGATAGAAAAACAAACGCAGAGTATGAAGCTACTCTTTTATCAAACCAACAAAAAAGACAAGAGATTGCTGAAAACAACCGAAAAAATCAAACAGCAGCTCTTGAAGTAAAGCTTGTTGGTATTTCAAATACCATCAAACTAGCAAGAGACACACAAAACCGAATTCGTAATGCCGAAGATACTAAAGAATCCAGAGCTGAAACGATACAAGCACACATAACAGAAACAGAGGCATTGAAACAGTTTGCTATAACAAATAATTTTCTACAAAACCTAAATGCACGACAAGCACTTCCAGAAGCAGACTTGGCTCTAAAAATGGCACGAGACTTTAAAGGTTTGAGCACAAAGAAACACCAACGAGACATGGTTACTCAAGAAGAGTCTGCCAATGCCCGTGCTGTTCTCATGGCTGCAACCGATGATGACCTAAAGCTTAGACAAAAAGCAAGAAGTGCCGGTGTCGAACCAGAATTCTTTAATACAATTATGAGGAGTTTTAATACTCTCCTTGGTGAATCCAACAAGTTACCTGTAGAAGCTTTCCTTGAAAAAGGCTTCTTTGGAGAAAGCACAAAGTTTAGAAAAACGGACGGTGAAGAAGAAACCAACACACAACCAGAACGAAAACTTGGTAAACCAATAACAAATCGACCAAAACCTTCAGCACAAATATCTCCTGAAGATGCTCAAAGAGTTCTTGACTTCCGAACACAAAACGCAGGGGCCGCAGCAATCCAAGACGCTAATGACAACTTAATTCTCAAAGCCCTCAATGAAGCCCGTTCAACACAGGTTCCTAAATAAATGGCTGAACCCACACTACAAGAATTAGCAAATCTGTTTACACAAAGAGAGCCTTCTCTACAAGACCTTGCTAACCAATTTACAGCAAAACAACCCCTCCCCCAACAGGAGCGTACTGACAAACGTCGAACCTTTACTGAAGAGTTCGGAGAATTTATCGGTGAGCAACCCCAAAACTTGGTTATTGGAACTTTAGGTGTAGGAGCTGCTGCTGCTTCATCTATCAAACGTCGGGGGATTCAATTGGCAGGAGGACTCATTCCAGGGTTCGACCAAAGTGCTCTGAGCCTTTTTTCTGTGGTACCACCACAAGAGAGGGTTAAAGAGACAACACCAGCCAGTCAGTTTTTTACTCGACAAGCTATAGAACGACGAACTCGAACTCAAGGTAAAGGAGCTCTTGGAGAGGCTTTGGGTTTAGTTACCAGACTACCAGACGTTGCACGACTCGCCTTACAGAAAAAACAACAGGAACTTCAGGCTAAACAGGATACAGTAACTCTTAAAGACGCCCCAATAACCAGACTCACTCGTTCAGTTACCCAAGGTGGTGTGCCTTCTATAGCAGCAGCAATAGGTATAACTTTCTTAACTGGTGACCCACTAATCGGACTTGCTATGCTTGGTGAGACTGCTGGAGGTGAAGCTTTCCAAACTCAACTTGACGAAGGTGGTTCAGTTCTCAAAGCCAGTATCATTGGTGAGCTCTCAGAGGCCGCCGAAATTGCTGGCGAGATGTTAGTCTTTCCAAAATTCATAAAAGGCCTTAAAGAAGGCGTTCCATTAGTCGAGGGCCTAAAACTTATCGCCGAGAACGCAACTCAAGAAGGTGTAACCGGCTTCAATCAGACCTTCCTAGAAGTGTATGGTCGTGAAACATCAAGAGGAACAAGCAAACGAGAAGCTGCAAAGATAGCTTTCAAAGCGGGTTATCAAGCTATACCTGAAAATGCTTTTGTTGGGGGTGCAATAGCAGGTGGAGTTGTAAGCATATCCGGCACACCTACCAAACAAACTCAACCCCCAACAGAAAGGGTGGGGGGTGGAACAGAAATATCTACTCCACCAGGTGCAATAACACCAGAACAGTCAATCTCTACAATACCTCCACAAATCCAGACAATAAAGTTTGATGAGATACAAGACCCAAAGCTACGGTCACGAGTCATGGCTAATCAATTAAAGGCCGACCAAGCTACTAAAACAGTTGGACTTGACCCTCAAACACTTCTTAATGGACCACAACGTATTAAAATAGAAGTCGGAAAGAAAGCAAAACCACGAGAAGCACAAACTCAAACTCAAGCTGCTATCTCTATTAAGAAGAGTCAAAAAGAAATCGGTATGAATGATGCTGATTATCGACGATTCTTACACGAACAAACCGGTGTGAGCTCTACAACGTTAATGACGACTGAGCAGCTTAATCAAGTTGATGAAGCAATGCGTCTACAAGCATCAAGCCATTTTGTTAATCAAACAGCACGAGATATAGGAATGACTGACCAAGAGCGTAATGATATAACCAGTCGAATTAAGGGTGCATTTGCTCAAGAAACAAAACGTAGTGTTTTTAATTACTATAAAAATCAAACACTTCCCAACGACCCTCAAATACGTAAGCGTTGGCTTAATGATATGAAGACACAAAGTAAAACTATTGATAAAGCTTTACACAACAAAACAAAAGAACTTGACCGAAATTGGGTACAAAATAAAGTCAGCACGGTCAATGAGTTCTTTGGTGATTTCAAATCAATGCGATACTGGTTCTCTGATATTGACGTACAAACTGGGCGAAGAGTTTGGGAAGCCTCTGACAAAGTAACTCATGCTAAGAACAAAGGTGTTGTTGAGGCAAGGAAAAGTTTCGGCGATATAATGGAAACTCATAAATACCATCGCAATACACAAGGCTCATTGAATCGTAACGAAGCAAGAGATGTAGCAGAGTATCTCTTTGACCTTGATGAAGATGCCTTTGCAGAGATGTCGCCACGGGCACAGAAAGCAGCAGCTACATTACAAGATGTTTTCCATGTAAATTCTACAAGACCTGGCTCTGGACCAGCAGCAGTTCGACTTCGTTCTATACAGTTTAAAAGATGGCGAAAACAGTATATTGAACTACAAAAGAGGATAGAAACTGAGTCTAGTAAAGCTAAACCGAGCAAGAAAAAGTTAGCTGTGTTAGAGGAGAGGCAAAAAAAGCTCTTGCCTAAAAAAGCCACTCTTAAAGATATGGCAGTTGTAGACAGAGCTTGGCAAAATGGTACATACTATGAGGAACTAGCTAAACAAACGTTCGGTACTCGTAAATCTTACTATATGACTGACAGTGACTTTGATTTATGGTCAGCAGAAGTGCTAGAAATTCTAAAAGAGCCTCAACTTGCAAGCACTATTGAACCTAAGATAGAAACCTCTCTTGATGACCGGTCACTTAATACCCGTAACGGAAAAGGAACTCCATTGTTACATAAGAATCCTTTCCTGGCTGCCAAGAAACATCTAACACGTTTAACTGTTATCGATGAATTATTCGACCCAGTACAAAATTTCTCAAATGAACTAGCCGGAGCTAACCTTACCAATAATCAAGCAGAAGTAACTAAACAATGGCTTGATAATGCCGCTGGAAAGTTTCAAAAGGCCGGTACAGTAACAGAAAGTCTTAACTTTCTAAAACATCAATGGTGGAGAGTGAAGGGTTGGACACCAACGTTTATGGCAAAGTTTGCAATTCGTAATCTTGGTCAACCACTATTAGGTGCTGCACAAGTAAGTGCCAAACACGCTCCAAAATGGGCAACTCAGGCATATGCTTCCGAACTTGGTGTCTTCAAAGGCAACCCATTTATGCTTGAAGACCTTAAACAATTCGGAGACATTGAAGTATCAGATAAGAAACAACTCTATGACTTAATGGCATTGAATGAATATAGTCAATCCGAAACTGCTGAATCTAAATTTGGACAACTCATGGACTTTGGAGCCCAAGGGTTTGGTATGAGTGACTCAATGAACCGTCTAATCTTTACCTGGCCTGTTATGCACCAAGCAGCCTTTGACACAATTTCAAAGTGGCAAAGCAAACAAATTAACACAAAAGAAGTATACAATCGTTTAAAGCTTGATATAATGCCACAAGGACAACGACAGTTCTTAGAAGGTCTACTTGACCAAGGCAAATACCGTGAGTTCATGCGACACTTTGCAAACATGAAGACAAAGAACGTTCATTATGGATATGGAACACTTGAACGTGCAGCTATAGAACAAAACCGGTCAAACAAAACATTCTTTGGTGTAATGACATGGCCTAGAAATGCTATAGAACAATATGTAAGAAGCGGTATCAAACCTATGTTAGACGGTGCAAGAGAAGGCAACGCACAAAAGTTTACCGAAGGTTTTAAAGTCTTCTCAAAGTATCTTTTAGTCTTTGCTGGACTAGCTAAAGCCTATGAAGAACTAGGCTTAGGAGATAAGATGTATGGTGTTCTATCTTCTATACTATATACTCCAGGTTCTCCTGAACTATCAACTATTGGAAATGTAACAAACCGATGGTCCTTACTACAACGCACGATTCAGGAAAGACCCACAGAGGAATGGGGCCCCGTGATTCAAGATTTTGGCTTGGGGTTATTAGAGATAGGTGGAACCATGACAATACCAATCGTCAATGGTTTAATGAATGAATGGGTTATTATGGCTGAAGCCTTATCTGGTAAAGAGGAGCTCCAAAAACGTGAGGTTATTCAACAACTCTGGAAAGACTGGCTTGACATCGAGTTTGGTAATCAAGTTGAAGAAGTTACACGGACAGGAACACAGAAATTTATGAAACTACTAACCGGTACCAAAGTAACAGAAGAGTCAGAAATAGAGAAAGAAGACAGAGAACTCTTCACACCAGTTAAAGAAGGAATAAAACAAGTTCTATTCTAATAAAAAAGAGTGTGATTTTAGCACACTCCTTTCTCCTATGACGCCCTCGGTTGAGATTGCCCCCTTAGCCGAGGGTTTTTTTATAGAGTTTAATATAGTAATCTTTTAGAGTTTTACCGTTCGTAAGGTGTTTATGATTAAAAGCAAACAAGTCGTACTGAGTCCAAGCTGGTCTTGCAAGACATCTAGCATCCTCTAATATTTGTATTTTTTGTTTCATTTTTTACTTTCCTGTATATACAATCATTGGATGTTCAAAACTACCCTCTTGTACAATAACTTTCATTTCAAGCAGCGTATCAAGTATTATCCCTAACTCTTTACTAGTTAAACGGTTACTAAACTTAGTAACTAACAACGACCGCTTTACCAACTTCTTTTGTTTTAAGAACCTCAAGACCTCTTCACAGATATCTCCCACAGTTTCACTAGTAATAGCTTGCATAACACGTGGTAATGTCTTTTCAACATTCTCCAATATCTTTTCAGCAATCTTTAAATCACCTTCATGAATAACACGAGTATCACGTTCACTGGCACTGACAACCATACCAAGCTTAAGCATAATAGTTGAACGCCGACCTGCATAACCAGATAAATGTTTGTCTTCAAACATCTCAGTAGTTTCATGGAAATCTGTATACCGCTTAATAAAAAATAAACGGGCCTGAGGACTCAATCTAAACTCTCCATGCAACCGGTTAATACAATTTAGGTCATGATGAATCTTTGCCTCTACCTCTATAGCATCTTTATCAACTTCCGGTAACGCAACCAATCGCTCAGGCCGTTCTTGATAAACAAACATAACACGGCTGGTAAAACCTCCACCGATAGCAACAATTGGAATTGCCTCTTTAATCCACTGGGCAGTTGAAGCACTGAAGATTGATAAACAACAGTTCCACAAGGTTTCCTTACCACGCCCTCTTGTACGATACTCAAATTTTTTAGGGCAGTCCCATAAATCAGTGAGTAAACTTATCATCCCATTTTGAAAACTGTTCCTATCAATAAGAGTACTCAACTCAGTTACAAGGGCCAAACCCTCAGACCTCTCAGTAATTACACTACCCTCGAACTCACTTGCAGACTCAGTAAGACTTTGTATCAATGCTTCTGGTGTTCCTTTCTGACTAAGAAGATTAACAGGCGGGTCTACAGACAACAGAACTTTATTGGCCATACCAATAGCAGTTGACTTATGACACCTGGCCGACCCTGCAACCAACACAATATATAAATTTGGGTGTATCTTAAAATGTCCCATGTTTACCCAACACCCCCTACCCAACACCGTACTAATACAACATATCCCTCCCCACAAGGAAAAAATCGAGGGTACTTCAGTAGCATTGGAGTGAAAAGCACAATACTCTTTGAGGAACCCATTCTCTAATTGTCTCATCTCTAACCTTTCATCCAAAGTTCCTCTTCTTCTATCGTCTCCAATATTAAATCTTGTTTTCTAAATGCTGCTAAGCACTGCTTACAAACAACCAGCCGAGTTACAGTATGAAATCTAGACCCATTCTTATCTTTAATAGCAATAAAACTCTTATCACTTTCATACCACTTTTTTGAGATAGAATGTCCACAACTGGCGAGATGCCTACCCATCTTCTATTCCTCTCTCTGGATTGTTTTTCCAGTCTCTTTCTTTTACATCCTTCCACGTCTCTTCAACTACTACTTGTAAATCAATACCCTCCGCAGAACAATAGTCAGCTAAGTAAATAACAATATCCCCAATAGCATCCATTTTATCTAACTCATGGTCTTCATTGGTTCTAATACCCTGTGCCTGTTTTAAATGAGCATGGCACAACTCACCAACTTCTTCAACAAGACCCAACAAAGGATGCCATGAAGGTCTATCACCAAAATTATGTTTTACCCAAGGTCTTTGTTCGTTCTGCAATCTCTTTAACATCTAACACCACTACTTTCTTAATACAACCCAACGGAATAGTAATTTTGTCTCGGTCATTAAAATTAGAAATTGTACTAGAGATATAAAGAAGTTCTTTATCGTGTCTCAAGTAATACCCAATAGTTAAACAATCACAGTTTGGTCTTTTACCAGCATTAACTTCACTAACCCAACCACTGTCATGTATTATATCAAGCCAAGCTATCTCTAGTTTCTGGTTCTTTTTATAACGTCGCATTAAATACTCCTATAGACTTTCCAAAGCTACGCTTTGTCAACCCTTTTTATCCCCATCTAAACACACGTTCTATATTACATTTACATCCAGTATCTTGTGTCAAACTTGACGTTGTTAATTTCTCCCATAAACAAGTAAAATCAGAGGGTGCTTGATACTCACTAATAAAGACTTGGTGTCCTTCCTTCGTCTTATCTCTACACCATTGCCAAAACTTATTGTGGTCAAAGTTGTCTTTGTACTTTGTAGTATTAGCATAAGGGGGGTCGCAATAAATTATACTTTTTGGAGGTATTTGCAATTTATTATAAGAAACACACACAAAGTTTACGTCTTTAATATCCTCCTTTTGCTTTAAAATATTCCGTTTGCTTTCTACACAATAATTTCTTGGTTGTCCGTTGTTTGCATTACCTCTAGCATAGCCCCAAACCATTTACCCGCATAGCTACAACCAAACCCAATAAACGAGGTCAAAGGAGTTACATCTTTTAAAGCTTGGGCTTGTTGATACTCTAATTCAGAAATAAAATCTGGTGGAATAAATCCTTGTTGAACACCTTGAAGCAAACAAATAATGTACTCATTAGAGTCTCCGCCAAGCCGCTTACCTTTTACTTTATCAATAATATTTGCACCTCCTACAAAAGGTTCAACATACCATTGAGTAGATGCTCGGTCTTTCAATATAATTGGCAATAAAAACTTAGCAAATCGGTTTTTGCTTCCCATATACTTCATACTATATCTCCTTACAGTTTGACCAGTCCTTTCCAACACTTATATCCAGCGGGATTACTAACGGCTTGTCTTTGTTAATCCACAGTTCAATATTACCAACCTTTCTCATAGTCTCAATAACATGTTGTATCTTTTTATCAGGACATTCTACAACCACTTCATCATGTACCTGTAACAAGGGCCAACAATCATTGTCCAGTTCTTGACTCAGCTTTGTAAAGATAATATTATTTACATCACCTACAATTGATTGGGGTTCATGTGCTGTGGCATCACGATATGTTGAGTGCTCTAACCGGCCAAAGAAAATCCGCCGACGTCCAAGGCAGGTCCAGATAGTACGAGTTCGGGCCAGCTCTTTCTCAATCCAATCCCACCATAAAGCCAGGCCTGGTAAGACTTTACCTCTGGTTTGTAAAATCTCCTGGGCAACATTGTAAGTAATACCTGGTATATCATATTTGATAGCGACTTTCTCCAATACTTTGGGTCCAGCTCGATAGTTTCCACTGTGATTGCCTATCTTACCAACCTGACGTTCTTCTTTAGTAATTTCATCTTCAGGTTTACCATAAATTTCGGAGGATAGCCATGTATGTATATCAAAGTTGGGGTCTTGATAACGGTCCCATAAAATAGGGTCACCGTGACGCTTCATTAGTTCTGCAACCACTCTCGTTTCTGCTTGCGAAAGGTCACACTTAACAAATGAACATCCTAATTGAGCAATAAAGATACCTCGTAAGTCTTTAGGTATGTTCATCAGGTTCATCCCCTCCCCCCAAAGTGTTCGAGAGGAGGCAATCCGACCGGTTGTAGTGCCAGAGGCATTGTAGCTGGTAGGCATACGGCCATCGGCTTTGGTCTTACTACAGAGGAACTCAAGCATCTTATTACATTTACGGAAGGTCATGATGTCCTGAAATATGGGTTCTTTTGGGTATTTCAGAACTAATTTCTTAAGACATTCTTCATCAGTTGAGACACTACCGGCCTTGTTTGTTTGCGGTTTGAACCCAAAGTCTGTATAGAGTAGCTTCTTTAGTTGGGGATGACTATTGAGGTTGAGGTTTGGAGTACTACTATAGTTTCTAACTTCAAGCTCGGCGTGGTCCCGCTTGTCTTCGTATTCCTTAACCAGTTTGGCACAGTATGGCTTATCAATCAAAACTCCTCGGCTTTGAGCCTTAGAGAGAGCCTCTGCCAATGGGTGTAAGGTTTGATAATAGAAAGTATCCAGCCCTGATTCTATGAGGTCTTTATGTATTATGTCATAGACATCAAGAGTTATAATACAATCCCAACAGTTGTAGGTCCATTCTGATTTGTCCTCGTGGCCATCCTTTTCTGTCCAATAGTTAGGATAGTCAGTAAGGATAGAGCAAAGGAAGGATAAACCCTTAGGCAGTTCGGGGTAGAGCAAGTGAAAGGCGTGCATACAGTCGAAATTGTGGTTATTGAACTCAAAACCAAACTCACGTTCGAGGAAGGGTTGGTCAAAACTGATGGAGTTCTGGCCAATCTTCTGAATAGAGGGGTCGGCAAATAGTTCGGCAAGAGTCTTAACCACTAATTGTTCTTCGTTTAGTGACCAGTATGAACTAGCTGAAGGACTACCTGTGCCAAGACTAACAATATTATTATTAACTGACCCGCTTGGCTGGTAAGACTTGAACCGCATGAACGGTATACAGATTGCAGTATCTTCACAAGCAAGTCCTATACATCGAACGGTAGTACCAATGCTTTCAAGGTCAAAAGAAACAGTTTTATCTCGACAGAAATTGCGAAATCGTCTTACTTGGTCAAGTGTCGGTTCAAGTATAATATTCCACTTCTTTGTCTTGGGTCGACCGGTTGACCACCGAAGGGCTTTCTGGAGGTCAAGCTCTACTATGGGATGGAAACTGTACTGGCGTAGTACAGCTGCTGGGTGATAAGTTGGTATAACTGGTATGTTTTTGTAAGAGAGAGGAGTACCACGCCATGCTTCTACTCCTCTTTTTCCTGTTACAGCACGAAGGGCCTCGCCTCCCACTGTAACAATTACATTAGGTTGAATGAAGTCTATCTGATTGTGAAGGTTTTTAATCCAAGCTAAGAGTCTGGGTTTGGGAGTCTTTCGTCCTTTGTCTTCGTAGTAAATTCCGAAGTCATTCTTTGGTGGCCGGTCCAGCACGACATTGGTGACAAAGCAATCCTTATAGTTAATACCAGCATGACTGAGCATCTGACGTAGCATCTTACCGCTTGGACCAACAAATGGCTCCCCCTGCTTCTCTTCATGGTAGCCAGGAGCCTCGCCAACCAATAAAATCTTAACGTCTGTTATTGGACCAACTGGTTTAATCATCTGGCATTTCCTTTGGTAAGCTTCGTTTTAGTTGTTTCATGTCTTTAAAGACTGGTTTGTTCTGGTCAAGCATACGCAAACATTCGGAGTCAGCTCCAATTGAATGACCCTTGATACGGTAAGCTGCGTCACAAAGGTCAAGCCAATTGTAATCGTACTCATACCAGTCTGTGGCAGGACGAGGAGCAACCAGGTTATAGAAACAGGTTAGGTGAGGAATGTGTGGAACATAACCTGCGTTCCAAAGCTCTTCACCAACCAAGACAGCGTTACGTACGTTCTCGAACTCATTACCAGAACTCGATATTGGTCCGGCGACATAAACTCTAGTTTTCCGCATGTTTATCCCTCCCAGTTGGACAGTGATTGGTTGGAAACGGAGGAATTTTGGCGTTGACTTCGGCTTCAGATGCAGTTATGTTGGGCTTGAGTCCTGGGAGCTCTTGCCGATAGAGGATGAGCAGATAGTTTGCGTAGTTGATGAGGTCTTTCATAGTGTCCTCAGCAGATTCATCCACAACATGCAAGCTGCCTTGTTGGTAGAAATGTTTGAGGCGTTTGAACTTATCTCCGATTCGTACAAGGACACCGAACGAACCAAACTCTCGCAGATTGTCAAGGGTGTCTTTAGTACCAGAGTAGTCATGGCCTTTACGAGCACGGAGGTCTGATAGTTCTTGAGAAATCTCTTCGATATCTTTCTCCAAGTCTATAATTGTGTAGTTAGACATCTTTTATTCTCCTTATCTTTTTGATACAGCCTCTGGGAATTGTTATGGCGTCGAGACAATCACCATCATCACCTACAGTACCTGCAACTGTAATATCTTTTTTGTTCTCTTGAATAACAAATCCAACAGAGGTACAAGCAAACCCACCAGGTTTCTTGGCCTTATCTCGTGTGTTCCAACCTCTTGCTGTCGATGAGTCTATCCAATCAACTTTGACAAGTGTGTTTTCTTTCATTGTTAAACTCCTTAAATAGATGTGTTTGATTTGCGGTTGTAGAGGACGAGTTTGTTGTAGTTCTTTTCGAGGTCCATGACGTCCTTTAGGTTATGGTCAAGGACATAGGCGAGGGCTGTCTTGTCACCTTGGAGTGCTTTAATCCAGTGCTTCTGTTTGATGCGGGTCTTTACAGTCCTGCCGAGAAGCGATTCTGCCAGAACGTCCTGACGATTTGAATGTAGGGCAAGAGAATTCTTAGCCATTCTCCATGTATCCGTTTGTAATAACTCGCCGTAAGGTGGGAAATCCAAACCATGAATAATAGCACGAGTTCTAATAAAAGGTATATCAAAGCGTGAACTATAATGACCAATAATTCTGTCGAAACGCTTAATGTCTTCCACACAATCTCGTATAAGGCGTTTATCCATTTCGCCATCTTGTAGTTCCTTTTTAGTAATAACGTTTTTAATGATTTGTTTAACGGCCGAACCGGCTGGTTTAATACAATAACTGAGGACAATCCCGAAGTTGGCTTTGAGATTGCTGGTTTCTATGTCCAAGAAACCTATCCTCTCTGGCTTTAAACTTTCTCGTCGGTAACAGTTGTAGTGACTAATACCGTTGTGTCCATGACCGCATTTATATCGGTAGAGTGCTAGGATTTCACTCTTCTTCATTTGTGCTAACGGTGGTTTCATTTCTTTCTCCTTAAATTTTGAGTTTTGTAGTATCTGGTGTAACTAGTTGTATAAGCGAAGGGGGAAGGTAGAATATACGTACCTTGTTTAGGGGAACTAGTGTGAACGGTATGCCAGCTAAGGTCTCATCGAATTCTACCTCTTGGAAAACCTTATCAACGTCATTTACTTCTGGGTTGTAATTTCGGGAGAAGTAGAGGATGTCTCTGTCACCGGCTCCTTCAAGCTTTTTTGCTTGGTGAGGTAGGATGTGTCCGGACCAGATGTTTTGTTTCTTGTCGAACTCTTGGATGTCGATGAGGGCAATGTACTCTTTTTGGACTGTAATGTCTGCATTGTTGGGATGATATTGGTCTCCTGTTTCGGACATTGTGCTTGCTCCTTCTGTTTTTCTAATTCGGCTAGTTCTATCTTTGCTTTGTTAATTTGATTTGTATAGAGGTAGGGTTGTCCTTGTAACTGCATTAACGGCACAACTGTATGACAATTTGTACAGACATAGCCTGGTGCAACGAAAGCTGCGGGTGGTATTGTTTGTTTGGCTCCACAGTCACAAATGATTAAAATAGTTTCTTTCATGTTTAATTCCTTAAAAGGTGGGCCGGTAGAACGGGAAAGGGGTGGGGGGTGAAAAATTCTACCGGCCCTTGTGCAAGAGGAGGTTTAATTATTCATAGATGTAATTACGGATTTTGTTGGAAAGACCAGTTGTTCCATCGTTGCGAGCATAGGATTCTTGGCCTACTTCAGCCGTGACTACCTGGTCTTGGAAATCATCGAGGTCTACTTTGTCTGGTTCAACTTCAGTAACGCCGGCTGCCTTTGTAAACTGGTTCAGTTTCCACTTCATCTTGGGGCTCATAGGAATATAATCTTTAATTGTTTTGCCGGTTTCCTCTTCAACCAGAATGACCTCGACACGACCATGGTTAATGCCGTCAGAAGAGGGGTTTTGAGAGGGTTTAACCTCCAATCTGTTTGTAATCCGAAGAGTATAGACACCTGGCTCAAGTGGTTCGTATGCTGGGCGTTCTGACGACTCTGGATTAACAAGGTCTACTGATACTACTGTCATGATACTGCTCCTTAAATAAGGCTTAGAAAATTTTAGTAAGTGAAACCTATTTCACTTAAGACTCTTTTTAAACCGACTTCAGTATGGTCAAAGTCGGTGTTCATACCACTACGAGTTCGAGCTTCAATGGCAGGTGTTTTACGACCACTAACAATGTAAGTAAGTTGGCCAGCCTTAACACGAGTTTTGGTATACCATACCTCATCGAACCATGTAGGAATTTTGGCGGGTAGTTTGGTGCCTGGGGCTAATATCTTCATGATGTGTCGGTCATCTACCATGATTGGTAATTCGTGGGCTGTAACTAGGATTAAGATTGGCAAGCTTTTGATAATTTGAATAGCTATTTCCACTTCAGCGACGATAAGGCCCCATTCTCTTATCTCTGGCTTCTTCATTACCTTGTTACATTGAGCCATGATTTGATTTTGGACGACCTCTGCCAAACCACTTAGACCATCAATAACTAAGCAATCATATTCCCACTCTCCTCGTGAGCACTTGTTCATGATGTCAATGAGCTTTTTCTTTGCTCGTAGCCATGCCTCCGGTGCTTGTGGATTGGTTTCATTGTAGATATCGAACTCGATTTCCTTGCGTAGGGGTGTAAATTGGTCTTCTAACTTCATTGCAGTTCGCATACCGTTGTCAAAGTCCATAAGATACCCTCTTGATGCTTGTGAAACCAGGGCTGTCTTTCCAGTCCCTCCGGCACCATACATTAGTATCTTTGGTGGGTAGTTACGTTTGATTAGGTCTTCTGCTTTCATTTTTCTTTCTCCATTTTTTCTACTTCGGGATTTGATTTAGGACTTTCTGTATCCTTTTTGGTTATAGTAAAGGGATGCCAAGGGTCTCCAACATTGTAGAAGCGTAGGTGTTCTTGCCAGTCCTTCTCTGGTAGGTTGCAGATTTCTTTATATCGACAACTGTAGCCTGGCATACCAAACATGCTATATGGACAACAACCAGTTGGTTTGCGTGGCCAGTCTTGAAGTTCGTTACAGGAAGTTATGGAAGAACTCATCATTTCAGCCCATTCTATAAACCATTTTAGTTTGTGTTCGGGGATGTTTATTGGATACCATTGGTTGGGTGGTACGGTTGAAGGGCGTTTGGGTGTTTTAGCCACTCGAACTGCTTCTACTATGAAACCAGAGACTGGTTCTTGGGTTAGAACGGAGAGGGCTAGGGTATAACCAAGGGCTTGTGGGTGATTCTCGAAGCCTTGGAAGAAGCGTGTACTGACTTCTGAAGAGGTCTTGTAGTCCAGTGCCCATAGTGTGTTGTTGGCTTTGAGACGAACTGGCATGTCAATACGACCAGCATAGGGGTAATGGGCTCCGATGTCTATAAGGAAGGGAACTTCACCGTCGCTGGCAGGGTCATCAGTTTGTATTTTGTCTATGTTGAGTTTAACGCACTCGTAAGAACACTTGTCGCTATAGTGGTTGAGCCAGAAGTTTTCGAGAAGAAGGTGAGCAGTGTCAGTGTTACGTTTTTCGTCGTCTTCGCCATAGGTAGTTTTTGCCCAGAGACTATCAAAATGATTCCAGATGTCTTCTAAATCGTGGTCATAGCATAAAGGAAGACATTCGTGTAGGATTTTGCCGTAGTCCAGGAAGATTTTTGTGCTGTCTTTCTCCCGAACACCTAATAACCGTTGAAGCATGTATTTAAAAGGGCACAGCGAGAAAGTATCCAAGCTAGAACAGTCAACGTAGTCTATGTTAAATTTTTGGTCTATTTTCATTGTTGGACTCCTTCACGTTGAGCGACTAAACGAAGTTTATTGATGACTTGGTTAATATCTCGTTCGACCTGTCGACGTGAGATATTGTGGGTTAGAGCTATTTCCTCACGAGACATGCTTTGGTAGAGAAAGCAGTGAATGACGACCTTTTGGCGTGGAGTTAGAGCATTGAAGTCGTTACCGGTTTCTTCTAACTTACGAAAAAGGAATTCTACCTGGTCGATGTTGTCAACGTTGAGAAAGTTCTGGTCTTCGGTGCCTAGAATGTCGGTACGATGGCCTCCATCTTCTGATTTGTTGGTACCTGAGATGCTGTAATTCCGTAGTTTGTTGTCTATTGGGAGGCGTTCTTTGTTTTTTGTTGAATATTGTTCAATGGCATCAACCATCTTCCAATATTTGTGTTCAGGTAGTTCAGCTTGTAGCATAGCCATTCGACCCTCTTGCTGAAGGTCTTCTATTAAGGCATTAGCATGTTTGTATTTCTTTGCCCAGCATTTTATGTTTCGTTCGTCGGCCTGTGTTATCTCTTGCATTTCTTTCTCCTTAAATAAATAGCTTTCGATATACTTGTGGTAGTTGTAAAAAGCACATCTTGTGCTCTTGTGATTTGAATGGGTAAGCCGGAAGTTTAATGGGTTTGGACTTGCGTTGTTTGTATTGTAGGCTCTTCCGTTTTTCTTGTAGAGCAATTAGTATAGAGACTTGCTGTTTTGGTGTAAGAGTTAGGAAGGTTTCACTGTCTGTTAGTTTGGTCATTTGCTTTCTCGTTAGGAAAGGGAATAGCTCAACCTACTATTCCCTGTGGGCGAATACTCTCTGCTTATCCTATATAGATAGTATAGGAGGACCAGCAGTGGTTGAGGAGGGTTTGTTTCTAGCCACGATGCTATTGATTATGGTAACTATAGCATCTCGTGACCAGAACGAAAGGATTTCTAACGCAGGACCAACTAGTAGCTCGGTTGCTTCACTAATTGCCATATCACGGGCAGTTTCTATTTCAGATTTGGATAGTTTTCCGTCAGCTGCACCGGCTTTAACACCGTCGATGAAGGTAGTACCAACACTAGCAACTGCGGTTTCAAGAGCACTTTTAGCATCATAGGTGGCATTGTTTATTACACGGTCTTCAGCAAATTTAGCCTCTCTGTCCTCTTCCTTCTCCATTGTCTTACCCCAGTCATGAATGGCTTTACCAATTACACCAATCAGGGCTGTTCCTACACCAATTAAAATATTTGTTAGTAATACTGACCAAACCATAGTAACTCTCCTTAAAAATAAAATTCAGTTAGGTAATTTCTCCATCAGCTATCTTTTTACCTATTATTGCTAGATTTTTCTGTAACATCTCCTCAAATAATTCTCCATGACCAGTTAATTTCTTGATTTCACTCTTAGAAAAAAGGTTGAAGGCAAGATTTCTTTTTTCCTTGATAGAAATCTTTCTTGGTTTTAGGTTTTTCTTGTGCTCTTGGGCTTGAATAGATGCGTGGCGGTAGTTAAAGTAGTCTAAGATTGTAGCAGCATCTTCATTTGTTAGGAGTTCTTCTAGTGTTTCATATTGGTTAAGATTGATTCCAAGTAAATTTCCCTTACTTATTGTTATTTCTTTAGGAATTGTTTTCATCGATTTCTCCTAGTACGAGGCGTAGCTTCTTCCAACAGCTTTCCTGATGAACATGGTAATTGTCAATGCTCATTATAGAATTGACTTGGGCTGTAACATGAACGGTTACTTCGTTTGTGCGGTTAATTTCTTTTCCACAAATATCACATATGTATTTAAGCATTTTGTACCTCCTCAAAAGGTGGGATGTCCATGTTAGCATAAACTGGACGAAGCACCTTACATATTATACAATTTGACTGTTTACAGAAGCAGTCAGCAAGCTTCTGAAGAACGTCCTTGTCCTGTTGATAAAAGAAATAAAGTCTGGCATACTCCTTCGGGGTTAGTTCTCTTGTCATTCTAAGTCCTCATTAAATAAGTTTGTTATTTGGTTTTCATCGAGTTCTATAGAATCTTTAATACGCTCTTGTACCTGTGCCCTTATGGTCTTAGATAGAAGTTTCTGCTCTCTTTCTATGGGTTGTAGTAGATATTGGTGGTATTTTTCACCTAATCGCACAGTTCGACAGTCAGTAGGGAAAATCTCGATTGGGATAAGCCAACTAACTAGGTCTGTGGGTTCTGTTACTAGGATATAGCCATAGTTTTGGAGAAATGTCTTTGATTTTTGCAGGTTTGATAGGGTAAGAATGGGGGTTTTGTCGGTCTTTGTGGCACGTCGATAGAGAATTTTTGCTAGTCTGGTATCTCTATCTTCTATAACAAGACCAGGCTCTTTGGGATTGATTGATATATATGCTTTGTAGCCACTACGAGCTAAAGTATACAGAACTGATGCTATGGTTTCCATGATAACTCCGAGAAAATCGTTCCCCACGTAGTAATATTATCGTCCGTTGAGCAGGGTTTTCTACACAGAAAAACGAAAAGGAGTTACATTTTTATAAGTCCTGTTCTTAGCAGGAGTTACAAAATCTCGGTAGAAAAAATCTTGTGGTTTTTAAGCAGAAAAGAGGGGTAGGGCTGGGGTATAGAGAGTTTTTCAGACCTGTGAAATGTAATCCTTGTTTCTGGGCTAATAATAAGGGTAAGGTGTAGGCGATGTTCAGATTTCGCCGGAGTAAGTGCCGGTAAAAGTCGATAGGTTTAGGTGGGTTTACCTTCGTAATTTTGGCCAAAAAGAATTGTATTCTGGATATTATAGAGGGAATTATACCGGCACTTACTATGGCTAAAATGGACATTGGCCTACACTAAAAGCGACCAAAATCGGTGCTAGTGGGGGTAAAAATGAGGTTTGAGGTGTAGTACACCTAAGGGGTGAATTTTCAGTCTACACTGGGGCTCTTCTAAAGATAAAGGTTATAGTCTTTCTATATATATAATATATTTTTTATAGATTATTATTATTATAGTGTAGTACCCAACCGCCGAAGGTGGGCAGTGTAGACCCGAAATTCACCTGACTTTGTACTACACCTATTTTGCCTGGTCAAATCAAACTGGTTGTAAGCCATCTATGTGAATACCAATCCAATTTACGTTGATAGCCAGTTTTCCTTAGTTTATGTTTGTAGATATTATCAAGACAATAATTTATGACGTTGAGATGTGCTATAAGAACGCCATTACTCTTGATTTCGGGTAATTTAAGCAATATCTTAGGGTTAAAACTCTTTAGCAGGGCTTCTTCTAGAGGATAGGTCTTGATTACCTCTCGTACTGCTGCGACCTGCCGTTCATACTTTTCCTCAAGAAAAGTGATGTCTTTATCTACCATAACTAGACTTGTTTGATAGTGTAAGACAGAGCATGTTCCAGCAATGTAAGCTACGGTGAGAATAAATCCACCAACTATACTAATGACACAAGCTATAACTGCTCCGGCAGTATTCATCCTAAACACTTTTTCGCAAACCAATGCCAATACCACAACTGCTACTACAATTAGTACATACAACATAATAAAACTCCTTTCGTAGGCAAAGCCTACCTTAACAAAAATAATAAAATTACTTTTCACACTCATTATCCTATAAACCCCTCTAGTAATCTTATAAACTTATTTTTACACCTCTTACATAGTCTCTCTACTATCTTTCTTTCTTTTCTTCTCCATTAAAGTAAATAACTCTTTCAAGCTCTCTTCTTTATTACACCTCGCACATAATACACTACCATTATATCCTAACCTAAAGGAGGTCTCAAACTTAGTTATACCTCCCCTTGTATAATACGCTCCTATCTCTTGTTTATCTGCCTGTTCGCTAGTAATACCACATATATCACAAGGAGCATTATCATTTGTATTATAAGTCATACTACACCTCGCTTTCAAGGGCTTGCTTAATTTTATTTGCCGTATCACCAAACCCAATTTTTCGGTAATGTTTTTGCAATAAACAAACTCTGTGTATCCGCCCCTCCAACGCCTGTACCTTGGCTTCAAGCTGCTTAATTGCGTTCAATAAGTTTTCTTCTGTATTGCTATAACCGTAACAAGATGCTCTTGGTAATTTGTCTTTATTCACTTTCTACACAGCCTTTCAAGCCACCATACTCACTTCCTATTTCTCCTCGTTTTCATAAATATTACCTATTACTTCAATTCATTTTCTCATAATTCCAAAATAGAGCTTCTTTTTCAGCATCATGTAAAAGCACTCCACACCTGCCATCAAAGTTTCTAGGTTCATTTATGTCAAGATAGCCGTTTTCTCTGAACCATTGTTGTCTTTCGTTGACAGTGTAAGGTCTTTTTTGTATTACTTCATCGTGCCAGAGAAACCCTAAGTAAAAGAATATTCCACACAACAATATGATTATTAGATATTTTGTCATTTTTTTGCCTCATCGAGTTCTTCTTGCAAGCTATCAATCTTGTCTTGCATTGGGTAAAGAATGTCAGTGAATTTAAGCATAGCTGGAGGGGGGCTACCACCTAACATATTGATAATTTTCTCTGCTTTGTCGAGTTCGGCTTGGAGAGATTTGATGTCTTTACAATCTTTTTGTAATATTTTAGCAACAATAACACAATGTTTTTCATAATCTCTTATTGTCTTTTTCAGGTCTTTGTTCTCCGTCTCCAACTTATCCAGCTTGGCTTGGAGTTGCTCAATGCAATCTGCGGCTCTATTATTGCCATACTTTCTGAACTCGTAAAGTAAATTCTTAATTTCTTTTGTTGTAAATGTTTTACTCATTCTATTTTCTCCTTTATTTATAAAGGTTGTAGGAGCGTAGAACAACAACTCCTACAACCAACCTTGGGGGAAGGGGTTAGACAAATATATTCCATGTTACTACATCTCTCTTATATTTAGACCTGTGATTTCCTAGTGCTGCTAATGCTTTGCAATCTGAGTCTTTACAGGAACGCTTTGGCATAAGAGTTCCACTTCCAGTAAGACCATAAACGCCTTTATAACAGTTATACCAAATATCATACATATGTACTGGTTCAACTGGTTTGATAGTTCCTTTAGTAAAGCTATAATTTCCACCAAAAATCATGGTTTTAGTAAGATTTGCGTCCTTTAACTTAAACCATAAATATATTAAGGCTTTGCTAAATGGTTCTGTTGTAACAGGTGGAGGAACATCTTTTAACTTAATCCATTCCCACCTTTGAGTTTTTTGGTCATAGAAAGGCCGTTGGATAGAGTGTGAGGTCTTTTTTGTAGAATTGCCATAGGTTAAACAGGGAAAACCAACGTAATTTATTATTCGGTTCATAATAACATCAAACATACAGCGTTTGTCCTCAGTTTTTAGAGTTGGTTCTATAATTTCTGCTAGGGTTTTTATGTAACCTTCTGGAAGAACATAACCAGCAAAACTATCAGCAGAAGCATCTAAGTTTGCAGCAGAATGAACTCTGGCTGATGCAATAGCAGGTTGTATATGATAGTCTTGTATATTGCGATACTTTTTTCCATGCCCGTTCAAATTACCAAAGCATGGTTCATATATTGCACAATTAACATATGGTAGCAGACGATTGTTAAGGCCAACAGACTCAACAGTTTGGGGATAAAAGATGATGCCTTGTCGAAATGCGTTAGATAACAAATCCCAATCTTCATCAGGCATAATAATGTTTAGAACAAACAAGCCATCATTTGAGGATTGGTGAATTGCCCAACCTTTGATTTCACCTTTCTTAAACCCTAATGCACTTGCACCTATAAAACGTATAACATGTGAGTCTATTGCAGGGCTTAAACCAAAACTGTGAAAGTTAAGGCAGTTTCCTATAACAACGTATCGGTTTGCAGTATTCATATACCAAACTGTTCCAGCACCAATACGCATTGCTAAGACTTGGTCGAAGAAAGTACCCTTTATGTCTTTAGTGGTTGCGGAAGAGGTGGTTTGAAGTTTTTGTTTGCTTGATGCTAGGTATTTGCTTGGTAAAACAATAAATCCATGTTGGCAGGTTAATTTCTTTGGTTCAATCTGGTCAGCAAGTTCTTTTGTTACTGTTTGGTTTAACCAAAGGTTAAGGAACTGTGACCAATCTTCCATTGGTTCTTGGCTAGTGGAGCAAAAAGTAATATGACTAACGGTAGTCCTGTTAAGACAGAAGACTTTATTTGTTCTTAGTAAATTTTCCACCTTGATTGCAATTTCAGCATGGTAATATAATTGGAGATTGGGGGGTAGAACTAGAATCTCATCAGGAGTAAGTTTGATTAAAAGTTGAAAGAAGTCTGGGATTGCTATTGGTGAAAAGGGTAAGACATATTCCCTTCCAAATTTTGTTTGTATCATTGTAGCTCTTAGTTCTTTAAGTGCTCTTGGAGCTTGTTTATAAATAATTTCTCCGTTGGTAAATTCAGCAACTCTATCTTGAGTGTTTTGCAAGTTGAATTTACATCGAGAACTTAGTTCTATTAGTCGTGAGCCGTTTTGTTCAATATCGAGGAATAAATCAATTAAGTTTACGCCTAGATAAGAAAGGTCTTGTACATTTTTTTGGAATACACAATGTTCTAAACGAGATTTGTTTTCTTTCCACCAAGTAATAAAGCAATTTGGGTCAAGAAGTAGTCTAGGAGGGGTTTTGTTGATATTCTCGTTATTTACCATAATATCTAAAGCAGTTTGTTTGAGATTAGATGATGCTAATGGTCGTTCGGGGATGTTAGTAGCAGTTTTTACCTTTTTCAAGTGTTTAATAGAAGATGTTCGTAGAGCTATTTCGACTTTGATTATATTAAAATATTTTACGTTGTTAGTGCCAGTTGCTTCTTTCCATCTTTCCCAGCCTTCTATTAACAAATTTAGTTCCTTTATACTCCAATAACCAAGATATGGAAGGTTTATTACCAAAGGTTTATACGTTTTTACTTCAAATTTGCAGATTCTTTCTACTATTGGTAAGAACTCTTCTGGTTTGGTTAGGAAAGTATAGAGAAAGAAGGTAGTACCCATCTGCATACGGCTTCGATGTTTCCAAAGCTCAAACATTGCTTTAGCTTTAGCATATTCGGCGGGTGTAACCTTTCTTAATCGAGTAACTTCTGTTCCTTTAACTTTAGTAATTGGATAAAAACTGCTAATAACTGTAAATCGTCGATTAGAAAGAACCTCTAATCCTTTCTTCAAGATAATATCAACAATTTTATCAAAATCTAAACCAGTGGCAAGCCATTGAGCAAAACAGAATATTTTGTCTTGTGATAAGTTTGGTATTCGTAATCGTCGTATTATGTCATCCCTTTCTTCCTCTTTTGTGGTTTTCTTGCTTGAGTCGCTGCCTTTTAAGCAAGATGGAGGTGCTTTCATAATTCGCCGCATTGAACTTTCACCAAAACTGCTTTCTGAACTAAATCTCAAAGCACTATCTATCAGAGGGGTTGTATATTGTTCTATTTCTTCACTTGTTACCATCGTTTATCTCCTTTTTTCCAAAGTTCGGGAATAACAAAACTGTATACTTTTAAGGCATCTTTCATATCGTTGTCCCAAATACAACAATATAGTTTTGCCATAATAAATGAGACGTTTTTGAGGAAGTTCTGCCGTTCTAGTGATGTAATCTTATCTGTACCGAATAGTATATATTGAGATTCTATTAGTGAGTCCATTTCAGCTAAATTGGCATCTAGATTATCAATGATAGTAGAAAATTTTCCTTGATATAATGGGGGTAATAGTGTTCCACCAAATTTAGCAACCTGCTCGTTGAGGTCGCAAAGACAAAGGTTCATTTTACGACTGGTTTGAATGAGGTCTGTCTTTGTTGTTTCGACTTTCGGTTCTTTGCCGGCATACCAACCTTCTTTACCAGTTTCCCTGCTCCAATAAGCTAGGTGATGGTCGCCGTAACACGGCCCAACTTTTGTACCGTCTTTTTGTTTGTCATAATAATATGATTTAGTAGTAAAATTCCACACACCAAAGTAAGTAATACATATCTTCGGTTGATGCCTTTGTTTGAAGCCCATTCTATTATTGTAATCATCTTGCCAATTTGATTGATAGTAAGTTGATATAATTGGGGGTGTAAGTTTTTTGTCAATGTCGCTACTGCCATCCTCACAAAGCATATTTATAGGTGTCTTAACTACTTCGATTTCCGGTTTTTTGTTCCAGAGTGTCAAAATTGGCCATATGTCCTTCTGCTTAGATAAATCCCAAGTTATACCACGACTGCTATACCAAAAACTGGCTTTGCCGGTTCGAGTAACAATGATATGAATACCTCCAAATTCGTCCCATAGTTCTCCAGTATCAGTACCACTACAAGTGGTCATACCACCTGGATGTGTATGTAATGTCCCAACTCTTTGAAATCCGTTTTGACCTAGAACCTGAACTGCTTTACTAAAATCATCAACCTCAACACTGGCAGATGTTACTTCCTGTTTTGGTACAACTGCCATCCATTTGTTCTTATCAATTTTGTGCCTTCCATATACAACTAAGGCTTCGGTGTCAAACTCAAGTAGTCGTATTGCCCAAGTAATCAGGTCTATGGTAGGCAGTCTAAACTGAATTGATGGGATTTTGGTCATACGAATAACATCTTCAACGATAGTTTTCTCCTCGCCTCCGAATAGTTCAATTAACTCTGCTTCTTTAATTGGGCTAAAGACCTGACCGCCATATGAATTGGTTTTATGATATATCTTACCATCTCGTCGTACCCATAGCTTTTTATTATCAATAGTGATAGCTTGCATTGCATCAATGAATACTGGTTTCTTCTTAGGTGGTTCTAGTAAAGCTGTAACTTTTGTCGTTGTCCTGTCTCCTTTTCTGTTTTTTCTAGCCATCTTCTACTTCCTTTCCTTGTGGAGTATTGATTATACCTAAAGTTCCATAATACTGTTTTACACGCTCTTGTTCATGTTCTTCTAAGTCAAATTCTTCGTCAAAAGAGCCATCAAACTGACTAAATCCCCCAAATTGACGTATCCAAAACTCTATTTCTTCACCGGAGGCCTCTTGTTCTATCCTATGTTGAGCCCTGCCTCCACCACCTATAAAACACTCTTTGGCAGCAGTAATCATTAAAACCCATCTAAAGAAATCACTTCCTTTATCACAATCCTCGTCGTTAGTATGTTCAGTAGCAGCAACTTCTAATCGTTCTGCTAATATTTCACCAAAACATTCAACGAAGTATTCTCTTGTTATTGACATATTATGTTACCTTTCTTAATAACCAATGTTCTTTCTCGTTGTTAAATGTCCAAATAACTTCTTTTGTATCTTCACCTTGAGCCATGTCTTCTGCTAAAGACCAAAGGCAGGAAGCTGTTAAACTATTGCTGAATACACTTTGTTCTTCAGACATTTCGTTATCGGCTTGACCGCAACTAAGAGGCTCTTCAATTAGTTGTTGTTCATTCTTAGCACTTGATAAAATATCGGTGTGTTTTACGAAATAGTCGTTTTTACATTTACCGAATTCTATGTTTTCAAGTCTTAGTTTGCTGTATAACCAAGTACAACCATAAGCATAACCACCTTCGAGGTCATTACCAGCGGTTAGCTCATAAACTGGTTGTTTTGTTTTCTGAGCCAAAACTCCACTTACTAAATGACAGATGTAACGGCATAAGTGATTATCAGGTGTATGAATAATCCAATAGTTCTTGGGAATATAGTCTTTTACCTCACGAAGAGTTTCTATGATTTTGAGCAAGTCTTTTGGTGTTTCTATCTTTGTTACCAATGGATAGCTTATAATTCTTAGTTCGTTTAAGGCCTCCGAAGCCAAACTCGCTTTGTGTTTGTTGGGTTGTGGCCATTGCCGAAGTTGATTGTGTTCTTCAGTTTTGTCATGGTCAATGCAAAGTACAACTGTTTTGGCTCTTCTATGATACCAAGGACTAAACTGGCTAATACCATGATAGAATATACCACCGCAACCAACAAAGACAACTAGATTTTCTATCACATTTTTTCTAGTTAAATCACTTGGCTCGCCAGTTTCCTTTAGACGTCTTTCTGGTTTCTTTCTCACTTTCTTTCTCACTTTCTTTAACTCCTTAATAGTTATTAGTTTACTTACTTAGCCAGGTAGGGCTCGAACCTACTTTTATCTTACACTAAGACTGTTTTAACCATGTTAAACTACTGTCTACAAAGGGTTTCCATACCCATTACTCGTCGTCCGTGGGGAAGGAGGTAGTGTTGTTATAAAATTCTTGGAAAAGCCCTTGTGCCAAGAGAGACTCGGTGGCTATTTCTTGGTTAGTTAGCTTGTGCTTTGGCAATTCTTGTGTATAGCCATATTCTGAGCCATAGGCAAATCCAATACAAAACATTTGTTCAGGTGTCATTTTATTTCTCCAATAAGTATTATTACAACGGTCATCCATGACCTAGTATTCCATCCGTGTTAAAGATAACCCCGCCGGACTCGTTACCGAGCTACCCTTTGGGGCTATTATTCTTAGTCAAGCCGCATTTTCATCCGTTTATTGACCAGTTTAACTCTCTACATTTGTTCTATTTCAATGTTCGTTGGTACTCCATTCCGTGTTAGTATAAAGAATGGAAACAGCAAAGAACATTCGTTAAAGGCTATTCCTGTATGATGACTAACCCTACGGATTGTACAAACTTTATCGACATAGTTATTCATTATGCCTGTCCATGCGTTATTCTAACCATGTTCATGAGATTTAGCAGCTCTAGTTATTAGTACTTGCTCACCAGGCTTATAGTTAAGAGCTTTACTTGCTGCCACATATTGTCGTACTAGTTCTTCTTCGCTTTGTTCTTCTTGTTGTTCTTCTTCGAGCTGGTTAAGTTCTCGTTCGTAACTTGTTAGCTCTACATTTATTCGTTCTGAAGCCATCTTTTCAACTCCTTTGTATATTAGAAATAGATAATTACATGGTAGTAGTATCAGGTTATGACACCACTACCAAATGTAACAGGAGTAAGTGTTACATACTAGCCGGCTTTACCTGACTTTCGTGTTGCCTCGACATGGTCGCCATTACGAAGGGTGGTGTTGTTTGGCATTGAAACACCGCCGATTGCACCAACTTCACTAGATGTAATAACAGCTTCCAGTAAAGTTCCATCGTCCAGGGTTCGAGTTACTTCATCGCTTCCATCGGCATCGGTATATCGGATTTGTATAGACATTGCTGTCTCCTTTCGGGCTTCGCCCATTAAGTTGTGTCCCATCTACATCCATGTAGCCTAGTTGGGACTTCCTAAGCTGTTTCTAGCCCCAAATCCCTGCTAAACGGTTCTGACTAGCCGTTTTTGCATGTTTATTTACCTTTCTTTTACTGTATCTGGCATATTATCATAGAATACATCAGAGTCCTCTAGTGTATTCTTAATCTGTTCTACTATATTGGCTGCCCAATCCTCCCTCTCTTTAGTGGTTACTACCCCAAAGCGGGATGTTCTACCTTTCAAAAACTCATCCAACCTTTCTCTTGCACTTATTATACAATTAAACATTACTGTCCTCTCTTTCTCAGGTTAGTCCACATCTTAGTATATTTAGTATTACTATCGTCAATAGAGCCTGCTGGTTCTTCTATATTACTCCACAGTATCTCACCTACCACACCCTCTACTATCATTATCTCTGCCAAGTCCCATACACATAAAGCTGTCAACTGGTTACTCGTCATACTCTGCCCTGCCTTATCCAATATAGCAGGGTGTCTCTCATACCAGTCTCCTGTACATACTGTCCTTACTCTACCTACATTCTTTTGACTCATGAAATTCTGACGATGGTGTACACACCCATAGGCATATCCTCTCTCCAAGCTGTTCCCTGCTATTATCTCTATCACTTCAACCCCTGGGTGTGTTGCCGAAGCTAACTCCTTACACCCCTCATGTACATTCACCCTACATAGATGATTAGAGGTACACACTACTATTATTTGTTTAATACTCAAAATACTTGTCCCTACTGCACTTACTAAGGTACGTTCATCATATATTTTAGATGTCAATGCCTGATTTCTAGTTAATCCTAGAGAGATAAGAACCTGTCTTGCTATATGTACTTTATACTCTCCTATACCTGTACCCCACTGTCGGGCTGCGTTTTTCTCCTCTATCTTGTTGGGGTCAATCAGTATTACCTCTGTATCTCCCCGTCTGTGGCAGAAGGTAGCCATTCTACTTAATCCATGATAGAATATACCACCTGTGCCCACACATACTAATAATGTTTTCATAATATTTACCTCTTTTTCTCTTCTAGTTCCTGTAAATATACTCTACTTGCTTCTATCCATTCTGGTGTTGGAGGGTCTGTGTGAAATCCAGGAAATGCTGCTGTTATACATACTTCATCTTCCCCTTTTAGTTCAGTATCTGCGGATGCGATATCAGTATTTACATTAAACCCCACTAAATCTCCTACTTTACTTCCCTCTTTAACCCAGTAATCTCCGTAGTTTCCATTAGTGTCCGTTAAATGTATTCTTATCATTCTCATTCTTACTCCTTTTGTTATTGATTGGAGAGGCTTTAGCCTCAAGTATTATAACATGGTGGTAATGCCATTGAGTTTCTTAAACAATGTCGGGTTCTAACCAACTATTGTAGACTTTTTTGCATAACCACCAAAGGGCTTACCCTTTCTCGAAATCCTGGATTAGTTTTAAGGCTTCGTTAGCATCGCCAATCATGATTTGGTCTTTGATGGCGTTGGCTTTTGCTGTGATGACCGCTGCCATTTTATTACTCTCTTTCTGACATCCACTTATAGAGTTCTTGTTCAGTGTCAAAAACGTGTAGTTCACCATTGTCAAGGTCATACTTTATTGTATCTTCCAAGAGTTTTGCTTTTTGTGTGTGTTGTCGCCATATTTCACAACAACGTATAAACATAAATACACGCTTTGGAGTTTGTTTATACGCCAACATGTATTTGGGCTCGTCGTCGTCTCCAAGTGTAGTCTCTATAAACCCAATGAACTCTTTACTTGCTAACTCAGAGAGAGTTAAGCATATTACTTTTTTATTTTGTTGTTTAACTTGTGTAACTACATTTACTTTCATAATCTTACTCCGTTTCTATAGGTTCATTGGTTAAGGATGGCTTTATTCTTCTGCCATCCATTGGTATAGTTCTTGGGCTGTGTCAAAGGTGTGGAATGTATCAGCGTCTTGGGTTTTATGTAGTAAAGTCTCAATGTCGCAGGAGTTTTCGCGGTAACAGCCATTCGCAGAGAGGTTACCACGTAGGATAACGAAATTACTTCCACGATTGCTGCCATTAGCACCAAGTTTGGTAAATATATACTTTATAGTGCACATACGAGGAATGAAGCCAATAAACTTTCGTCTTGTTAATTCATCGAAAGTTAGTGCTATTACATCTTTGGATTCCTCTTTTTTAATTTATTGTGCCCTCTTGTTATTGTCTTTTTAACTGTTATAATTGTTATAATAGGTGTAGTGGGTATAATAGGCAAAATCGGTAATTAAGCTGCAATTTTCGTGCCAAAACTGGTTTTACGTTGAAAATAAATAAAGATGGATTTTCGTAAGTTGTTTGTGCGGCACGACTTATGATGGCAAAATAAATTTGGTTTTTATTTGGGTATGGTTTTTGCTTCGGGCGTGTATGGGGGGAAGAGAGATTTTACCTGCCAAAATGGCAGTCAAGACCTGCCAAAATGGCAGATTGTAAGTTGTTTGTTGGCAAGAGTTTATGATTACAAATTGCCTATTTTAACATTTGACCTGCCAAAATGACAGGTTTTCGACATAGTGTATAGGATAGTGAAGTTGACAAGTGAAATAAAATAAGTTTTTGTAAGTCTTTTGTTGGTAAGGATTTATGATGGTTTTTGTGATTTATTTTGATAGTATTATAGATGGTGGCATGGGATTTGCATATTGTTTTGTTGGTTTGTTTTAAAAGGGTTTTTTATGGTTTATAGACTTGTTTTGATTATTGTACTTATACAGCTGTTTGCTATATTAGTGGTAATATGGTATCGGCTGATTTTATGGGCGGATAACGTCCAGAAACGAGGTTATTATGGAAAGTATTACAGGAATGTTAAAAGAAGTGCAAAAGGATGTAAAGAGTACTGGAGCTGGTACGCAAAGCACAATCAAGATT
>SDBT01001123.1_pt1 | contig 46038 bp, 42 predicted proteins | sample 2277101 | NCBI WGS metagenome assembly SDBT01 (sample SAMN10404973, study PRJNA504765) | marine sediment metagenome | isolation source: marine sediment core GS10_PC15, 103 cmbsf | place: Arctic Ocean: Southern Knipovich Ridge | collected 2010 | reverse complement strand
TCCATGGGAACGTTCGAGAAACAAAAGTGGAACGGGCATCGACTGGCGCTTCACCACCGCCGATGCTCGAATAAAACTGAAAAGACTATATCCAAAAATATAGCTGTTACAGAGTACTAGAACCACTTTGAGATTTGAAAACAGGCTCTGGGGACCACCACAGACGGCGGCGCAAACGAGATGATCGTGGGCCGTTATACCGCGCCTATCTTTTCACTACTGACTGTTTCCCAGTGCTGCGTCAACCGCGGCTTTGATCGCCGGGCCGCGAAGCCCACTTGCGATTATCTTCCCGTCCGGGCCGATCAGGATTATCGAAGGGATTCCCTGGACACCAAAGCTTGCTGGAACCTTCGTCTTGGACCAATCGCCCAGGAAGCCCTGAATCCATTTCAGTTCGTTCTTTTCTGTGTATTCCTTAGGCACATCGACGTCCTTATCCAGGCTCAGGCCGATCATTGCAAAGCGATCATCGTCGCCGAAGGCATCCCAGACGGCCTTTAAGTGCGGGGTCTCACCGCGGCAGGGCCCGCACCATACTGACCAGAAATCCAGCAGCACGTACTTGCCTCGGTAGTCGGCCAGCGAGATCGTCTCGCCGTCCAGTGTCTCGCAAGTGAATTCCGGCGCATCCTGGCCCGCTTGCAGGGGCGGTTTCCTTATGGTCAACTCCAACTTTTCGTTCGTGTCCACGAGTACTCTAGGTTTGTCTATGTTCCAGGTGCTGGTTCCTTCAGGAAAGTTCGGCACAAATGCGCCGGCCTTCTGAAAATCCGGGGAGAAATTCACTTGGCTGCGTCCATACGTCGCCTCATTGCGAGTGGTCCGCCCGTCTTCATAGGTTGTTTGGTTGCTATATTCAGCCCCTACGGTAACCCATACCCCGTTGATCTCCTCCAGTTCCACATGGTCCAGGTTGAAGACAAACTCGGCCCTATCCCTTTGAGGGGGAAATGGCAATTTGCCCACATAGGCATCCGTCGATACGTCCTCGTGGTCTGTCGACATCGGCTCGCCGTAGAGCATATCATCGCCTGTCTTTCGCACGTGCGCCTTGACAATATTGAACCCCTTCGAGGGATCCAGCCAGACCTGATACACGCCACTGTTCGTCTCGGCATCGATGACGTAGCACTCGCTCGTGTCTCCCTCCCGGGTCGCCTTGCGAACGGTCGCATTCTCGGCACCGCTCAATATTTCGGTAAACGGCTGATGATCCCCCGAGAACTTGCCTGTGACTGGGCCCAGAAGCGCGCGCAGGTGGTCCACCTTGTGCTCCTCGCTCGTGCTGATATTCAGCGTGCCTGACTTCTCCGTGGGCGAGCGGTAGTAGTTATACCACGCATTCCCATCCCATATCACCCTTCGAAGGTTTTTCGGCTCCCCCATTAACGGGGAGCTCTTGGTTTGGCTCCATCCGGACCATGAAATATCATCAATATCCAAGCGATCTCCGTCGTTAAACGACTTCAACTTGTGCCTGCTCCAAAGCACATCAGCGAAAGAAGAGTCACGATAGGTCATGGAGAGCGTCGATTCATCGCTACGGACCCGCAATAGCTCTTGGCCTCGTCCATATTCTCTCAGCAGCGCCTCGACGGACATGGTCGAAACTTCGCCGACCTGACCAATCTGGGCACATATGCTCATGAGTAGGAGTATCTTCATGTTAACGCGTCTCCTTTCCTGCAAAGAGGTTCCCATTGGACCTATCCACTGCACGCTATCGGTCATGTGCTCCCGGTGGAGAGGCTCACGCTCCCAAGAACTTTCCTCAAAACACAGCGGGTAACCGCTACGTTAGAGTGGTTAGCCTTCCGCGTCAACCCCTCGGCCGGCCAGGCCGAGTGAGTTATCTGCCGCGAAGGTGCCTGAGGGCTGCGACGATGACCGGATCGCCCGACCGCAGTTGCATGCGAGTGGTCTTGACCACGATATCCGGCGAGATGCCCTCGCCTTCGAAGTCCGTTCCGTTCGGCCGTTGGGCCTTCCAGGAGGGCAGGTAGACCGTCACGGAGTTGCCCAGCTCGATCGGCTTGGGATTGCCGCTCGAGCCGCCTGTCGCGGAGCCGAAGACCGTGCAGCCAGGCACCTGCTTCATCATCAGCACGAACGCCTCGCAACTGCTGAGCACCTTCGGGCCTATCAGCACCGCCACTTTGCCTTTGTATCGCGGTTGGCCGTCGGTTGGCACCCAGCTAATATAGAGATGACTCACCGGCTAGAGCCTTTTCAACCTTCGTGTAGTGGATTGAGCGCCGTGCCGGCGAGGCTTTTCAAGGAAGGTGACCAAGGCAATGCCTTAGCATTGTCGATGTAACCTGACGCAGATAGCCGAAGCCGCCGCCAGCTCAAACGCTACAAAGAAGTTGAAAATGCTCTATACGATTACATCTGCCAGGGCCAGATGCTCCGGGCCTGTCGCGAAGTGAAGTTTACCCAAATCAACCTCAATACAAACCGAACCATCTTTAGCAATTTCCAAAGTGGGCATGTTCTTTATTGGCTCGTTGGCAAAGTAGCTTACCAACATGCCGGTACCTTCAATTTGCGTGGTAGTCCAGATAACGTGATCGGTATAGCGTGCGCTGAACTTGTGATCCTCCGTCCAGGTGCGCATCACATGAGAACCGGCAATCGCAAAGTGCAAATCGGATCGACTGCCTCGAATGAGACCCTTTGGTAGTGTCGAGTCCAGATCAATCTCCCCCCGGCCATGCCAGAAAAGATCGACCCTCTCAGCAATCGGATTTGTTATTTCGTCCAGCACAACAACCGCCCTGGAAGCCCCGGCCTTGCCTAAAACCATTACCACATGGCGGAAGAACCGAACATTCCCCCCGCAGGCGTAATTAGCATTGCAGCATACCCAGCGATGGTTTTTCCCACAGGCTGAGGCGGTGATCGTGCCAAGGGCATCAAGCTGGTGATCACGCTCGGCGACAACTATGGTGTTATATGCTCGGGCGTGGACGTCGTAAAACTCATCCGATTCGGGCAGGGCCCCTTCCGGGCCGTTGCTGTGCTGTGCCAGGAGCATCTCAGAGTTTACCTGAATCTGCAATGAGTTCATGTCCCGCCGGCTATTGTGGGCTGAAAGGTCACCGGTCTTGACGGCTACGTACATTTTTGGCCTTGGCCAGGCGTCGGCCATGGCTGCCCAACCGATCTCTGAGAAAACTTTGACCGGCTCGAGAGCTACATCCTGAGACAAAGGTGCATCTGCCGGCCTGAACAACATTGCAAGACCCGCAGCGGAAAAGCTGCTGGTTGTTACATCGCGGTGGAAGCAGTAGGTATCCAGCCACCAGGTCACCTCGGGCAAATCGTGGTGCTTGGGCAAAAGGTAAAACGTGCCATACAAAGGCACGGCCGAACTGCCAAACCCGGCTGGTCTGCCGTTGGGCGTGAAATAGATCGGGAATAAGCCCGTATGGTCCATGCCTCGTCGAGTGAAGAACTTTTCATCGTCATACGCTCGATGTGTCGCCTCTGCCAGGAGCAGCAGGTAGCGCATCGCATAACCCCAGTGGCCCGTACCTTCGTCCCAGCCGCCTTCCTTACCCAGTACATCAAAAAAGTGTTCCAGCCCCTTACAGGCGAGGCTAAACGTTTCGGCGCCCTGGTCCTCGTCATCCAAAGCCAATCCGGCCAGGCCGCAACCGGCGTTAATGACCGCATTCCAATGGTGATAACAGTCATACCACCAAGCTTTGTTGGCAACACTTGCAAGATAAGGCTTGATAGCCTTGAGCCGAATAGCGTCGATAATCGACTGCCGGTCAGCTTCCTGCAAATCTTCCCACAGCCAGTCCAGACCGACCACTGCCGCCAGGGCCGCCTCTGCCGTGGCCAGGTCGACATCGAGCGATTGGTTTGAAGGGTCTGTCCATGTCGTCCAGTGAGTGATATTTTTCAGCTCTTCAATGGCACGGTCGCGATAAGCCAAATTCGAATCAATGTGGTGCGCTACCAGCAGATCCATAATCCGGCCCTGGGTGGTCCGAGCTGCCTGGACGGCAGCGCCGCGCCTACCTTGAAGCCAGAACGTCCGCCATTGACGTTCAGCTATGGGAGCGGCTTCGAGAATAAGATCGCACCGCTGCTGGAGGGTTTCGTAGATTGGTTCAAATGCGCTTTGGGTAAGCTTGTCAGACAATGCTTCAAGCTCACTGCGTCCTGCGAGTATGCCTCTTCTCATCAGCTTAAGTCCCCAACTGGTTATCTGTATACTTTGAGGATATGCCCCCGGGAGATTATCTGCAACAATTGGCTGGCCAATTCCTTGTAATCGTTGCCCGGCCAATGAGCCAGACCCTGGTATATTGAGGAAATATAGCCCATCGGGACGATACAATATTAATGAATACAATTGTTTAAGAACGGATTAGCTTTAACCATCGTATGTTAAGAAAAACAGTTCCAACTGGATTATACTTACCGGTAACGGGAAAAAAATGAGTTCACCTGCCCAGCAAGCAGCCAAAGATCAACCGAAGGTCTCCGACAGTGATTTATTGCGGCGTCACCTTCAAGGCGACAGCGAAGCCTTTTCCGCGCTGGTTAGACGCTACGAGAGAGAGCTTTATAACTTTCTGGCGCGGTTTATCGGCGACGCGACCTTAGCTGAGGATGTATTCCAGGAAGCGTTCCTCCAGTTGCATATTTCCGCAGCCACTTTTGACCTGAATAAACGTCTCAAGCCGTGGCTATTTACTATAGCTGCAAATAAAGCTCGAGACGCCCTCCGCAGCCGATCTCGCAAGAAAGCAGTCCCATTAGACGCCATTTTAAAGGGTGATGAGGCCGAGCGGACCAGCTACGGCAACCTCCTGGCTGGAGATGTTCCAAAACCAGATGAAAGTTTATCGAACCTTGAAACCCGCCAGGCCGTACAGAATATCGTCAGGAAGATGCCTGAGAACCTAAGGACAGTCCTCATTTTGAGTTACTTCCATGGGTTTCAATACAAACAAATCGCTGAGATTCTGGACGTGCCGGTCGGGACGGTCAAGTCACGCCTGCACGCGGCGGTCGCACATTTCGCCCAGAGGTGGAGACAAGTGGCAGGAGAGGCAAGGCCATGACCGATTCGAGAATAGATGATGTCGCACTGTTGATCGATTTTGTTTCGGGCCAGTGCTCCCCAGAGCTAGCCGAGAAGGTCAAACAACGGCTGGCGGATGAACCGGAATTTAAGGCACTCCACGACTCGGTGGCTAATACTTTTGAAGCGATCGACCTGTTGGGCGAACACGCCCCACCCCCCGGCCTGGCTGAGCGAACCATTGCAGCCATCAGGCAAAAACAGCGGGTTCAAGCCCTTATCGCTCGCGAAGAGGCCGCCAGGCCGGTTTCAAGACGTGTCTTTTCCATGCGCGAGCTTACAGTGATAGCTGCTGTGCTACTGGTGCTGGCGGCAGTGTTTATTCCGTCAGTCCGCCAGGCACGACAGAGTGCCATGATAAATAAATGCGAGTCGAACGTCGGGCGGATTGGCTCGGCCATTCTCAGTTACGCTAACGCCAATAACGATTATCTGCCCAGCGTAGATGATGCCGGACCCCGCTGGCTACCCAGCCCGGGACACGTTGCATCCAGCAACTCGGCTGCACTGTTCAAGCTGGTCAAAGGCGGTTACGAATCGCCTGTCATCTTCCAGTGCCCCGCCACTGCCAGCGGTTCGTTCGTAGTAAAATCCGGCTTTGCGGATTTCCCCGAAGCACGTTTCGTGAACTATTCGTATCAACACACCATGGGCCCTGACGGCTTGAACCGCCTGGGGTTAAGGGATGTCGCTAAAGACATGGCCATCCTTGCTGACTGCACGCCGATATTTGAAGACGGCAAATTCAACCCTGAGCGAATAAAAGATGCCACCAGCCCGAATCACAGCCGGCGAGGCCAGAACGTGCTGTACCTGACGGGCAACGTTCGCTGGGCAGAAAATGCAGATGCCGGGGTACGAGGAGATAATATCTTCCTGGCCAAAGGCGTGTTCGAATACGACGGCGACGAAAAACCCAGCGGAATAACTGACTCCTTCCTGTTGCCCAGCTACACAGCCAGCGGCAAATAAGCTAGGCACAATGACGACGTGTTCCCGCTGCCAAGCTACGCTGACGGCGACACATAAAAAAAACCTTCGCCTGAATCACGCTTTTGACACGGCTGGCGCATGGTACTAAAATCGCTTCCATGGCACACCGTGCTCATCTTCAAATCTGCATGGCCCTTGCAATGGCTTGGGCATTTCCGGCTGTCACATTGGCTGATCGGCCAGGACCGGACTACTCACCCCGGAAGAAAGCTATACTGGATGCAGTCGTTGATTTCGATCTTTGGCGAATCGACCCGGCCTTGTGGGTACTAACCGAACGAGCCGAATACCTAGCTGGGCTACCCCAAGCAAACTGGCCCGGCCTGGACAGCCCTGATTATCGCAATCTTCTAACCGACCCGGCCCACTATCGCGGGCGCGGAATTTCCCTGACAATCCAGCCAGTGTATCTGAAGCCCGTTGTATTCACTGAATTGGGTGATATTTCGGCTGAAAAAAAACTCTGGCGGTTGGACGGGTTCGTAGCAGCCACAGACGACCCCGCCGATCAGCCTGTCAGTATCTTTCTTATCGCTAACCCGCAATCAATCCTGGGCGTGACGGGCACGGCCGATACAGATGATCAAATCAACTGCGCTACCGGTCGAGCGGTTACCATCTCAGGGCTGTTCTACAAAACCTACTCGGACACTTCTCGTGGAGACCACACGCAAGGGCCAACACAGCGCAATTATCCGGTAATCATTGGATGGAACGTTTTCCCCAGCCCCGATGGTGAAGCAATCAGCTTTGCCCCGGTTCCGAGCCAAAACTGGATAGCTATAAGTATAGTTGTCATACTCGGGGCGGCATACGTGGCCCTGAGAGTGTATACTACCGGCCGAGCTGCCAAGGCGAAATCTGCTCACCGGCCTGAAGTTACCAGGACGGATGCCGAGATAGACCCCGACCTGGTCCGGGCAGCAAGGGAACATCGAAACTCGAAAGCCGAACAATGATTGAAAAAACGATAACTGTTGAATTAGGCCCTCGCAGCTATGACGTCAGTATCGGTCCGGGTATGCTTTCTCAGGCGGGTCGGGCAGTAGCCGACCTGGGTAATGTCTCCCAGGCAGTAGTGATTTCCGATTCGACCGTTGCTGCTCTTTACGGCCAGAAGCTTTTTGATTCAATAAAAACCGCTGACATCCCGGTAACATTGATAAACTTCCCAGCCGGCGAGGAGAATAAAAACCTTTCAGTGTTCAGTACACTGATGGATAAAATCTTTGCGATTACCCCAGCTATCGACAGGAACTCAGTAGTAATAGCTCTCGGGGGAGGCGTTGCCGGTGACATGGCCGGGTTCGTCGCAGCCACTGCCTTGAGAGGCCTGCGATGGCTTCAGTGCCCCACTTCGCTCCTTGGGGATGTAGATGCATCGGTAGGCGGTAAGACCGCTGTAGACCACGCCGCAGGGAAAAACCTCATCGGCTCGTTCCACCAGCCCAGCGGGGTTCTGATCGACGTGGATACTTTACGGACTCTACCTGAACGTGAACTGAAAAGTGGCCTGGCGGAGTGCGTCAAGCACGGCGTTATTCGCGACGTGTCGCTGCTTGATTTTATCGCCGATAATACCGGCCAAATCCTGGCCTGCGATCCGGCAGTTATGACGGATTTTATTGCCCGCAACGTTGCAATCAAGGCCGGCGTGGTTACCGATGATGAGCAGGAATCCGGCGTCCGTGCGCATCTTAACTTCGGACACACTATCGGCCATGCGATTGAAAGCTACCTCGGCCTGGGCAAAATAACCCACGGCGAGGCGGTTTCACTCGGGATGATCGCAGCCAACCAGATGTCGGTCGCACGCGGAATGCTAGCCGCGGACGATGCAAAGCGTGTCGCTGACCTACTGGACATGTTGGGCCTGCCGATCGCCTGGCCCGGTTTGGATGCCGACAAAATATGGGCGATTATGCAGCACGATAAGAAGACCGTTGGCGGACAAGTGCGAATGGTTCTCGCCCAGAACCTCGGCGAAGTTGCTATTTACGATGATATCTCTCAAGATGCAGTCGCAGCTGCGGTAGCTTCTCTAGAGACGTCGCCTCTGTAAAGACGATTGAGACTTTCATATGCCCGAGACAGATAAGACAAATAAGAGCCAACCCGATCTGAGCGTAGATATTGCCGGAGTTAAGCTGGCCGGCCCGTTGATGACTGCCAGCGGCACTTGCGGATATGCAAACGAATACAGCGACTTCGTCGACCTGCAAGTACTTGGTGCGTTCGTTACCAAATCTATCACGGCCGAGGGGCGTCTGGGCAATGATTACCCTCGAATAGTCGAAACCCGGGCTGGGATGCTAAATGCAATTGGCCTGGCCAATGTCGGCCTGGACGTTTTTCTTAATGAGAAGATCCCCCTTCTGGTTGATTTGGGATTGCCAGTGTTCGTCAACGTTGCCGGCACCCGGATTGATGATTACCTCAAGGTTATCGAGGCCTTGGAAGGCATCGAGCCGATCAGGGGTATCGAACTGAACATATCGTGTCCCAACGTCAAAGCCGGCGGGATTCAATTCGGCGTGGACCCCGAACAGGTTGGGAAAATCACCGCTGCTGCAAGAGACGCCTGCGATAAGAACATTCTAATCGTCAAGCTCTCGCCTAATGTTACCGACATAACGGCCACCGCTGGGGCCGCCGTCGAAGCCGGCGCCGACGCCCTGAGCATGATAAACACCTTCACCGCCATGGCCATCGATATCGAGTCCCGCAAGCCGGTCCTGGCGAATTGCACGGGAGGCCTTTCCGGACCTGCAATCAGGCCAATAGCCGTCGCTATGATCTCCAGAGTCTATCGTGAAGTTACACAAAAAGCTGGGGTGCCTATAATTGGCATGGGCGGCGTTCAATATGCCCGAGATGCTATTGAACTTATTCTCGCCGGGGCGTCGGCGATCGCTGTCGGCACGGCCCTGTTTGTAGACCCCGCCTGTCTGGTCGAAATCCAAAATGGAATTGCACAATACCTTGAAAGACATGACATTCAATCGATCACGCAGATCGTCGGGAAATTAGAGTTTCCTTACCCCAAGTAAAATTTTCTTGGGGCCAGGGAATGCTTGCCTCTGCAAGTGAGGCACTTATAATACATTACCAATAAGACTCAGGAGCCAGCCGGAGCGATTCAGTTCAGGTCTTTTTGGCTGGCTATAATGGCCAGTGTTATTCACGCCAGCGGCGTTTTTTACATACATTAAAGAGGAAAGCCTGCAATGCGAGTATTTATGCTAGGCTGGGAATTCCCGCCTCATATAAGCGGCGGCCTAGGCACAGCCTGCTTTGGTTTAACTAAGGGATTGGATGAATTAGGGGTGGAAGTCTGCTTCGTCCTGCCCACCGCTGTTGCCCCTGCCGGCAGTACTCACGTAACTCTTCGATCTCCCACTGACGTTGTACCGGGTGTAGAGGAATATACAGAACATATTTTCGAACACGTTGAATTGCATCAGGTTCGAGCTGCCCTGCAGGCATACGGAAACCCCCAGACGTTCGAAAAAGCTATTGCCGAGATGATCGCCGAGCAGCGTCTACTTGCAAAAGAAGGCTGTTCTGCCCAGCCAGAGGCTAGTTTGGAGCCCATGGAAGTTTCCCCCTCCCTCCCGACCGGATCATTCGTCCATGGCGGCGGAGCTATGTATCAGGGGGACTTGATGACCCAGGTCCAGCGGTACGCTAACTTGGCAGTCAAAATTGCCAAGCATGAGAAGTTTGACGTAATACACGCCCACGACTGGATGACCTACCCTGCCGGGCTTGCGGTAGCTGCGATAAGTAAAAAGCCACTCGTCGTCCACCTGCATAGCACCGAGTTTGACCGTTCCGGCGAGAATATACACCAGCAGGTTTACGATATTGAGCGAAGGGGCATGCATGGGGCGGATCGGGTCGTTTGTGTAAGCTACCTGACGCGGAATATCGCAATTAACCGCTATGGCGTTTCGGCCAAGAAGATTACGGTAATCTACAACGCCGTTGAACTGCCCTCCACAGATGATTTCCAAATGGCCCCCATTGGCCAGGACGAAAAACTCGTGTTGTTTTTAGGCCGGGTGACCTTGCAAAAGGGGCCGGAGTATTTCCTCCAGGCGGCCAAGAAGGTTGTACAGCTTTACCCCAACGTACGGTTCATCGTAGCCGGCAGTGGCGATATGATAACCCGCTGTGTGGAACTGGCTGCGAGCCTTAAACTTGGCTCGCACGTTACATTTACGGGCTTTCTCCGGGGCCAGGACGTTGACCGGGTATTCCAGATGGCGGACCTTTACGTCATGCCGTCGGTATCGGAGCCTTTCGGCATTGCACCGCTTGAGGCGATGAGCCATAACGTCCCGGTTATTATCTCAAAGCAATCCGGCGTTTCGGAAGTACTTACACATGTATTAAAGGTAGACTTCTGGGATACCGATGAAATGGCAAACAAGATTCTTGCGGTTTTGCGTCATGCACCCCTGCGAAAATCGTTGCGTGATGCCGGGCAAATTGAACTACGAAAATTCTCCTGGCGAGATAGCGCAGCTAAACTAAAGGGACTTTACGAGGAAATGGGCTGCTAAAAAGCAAACCTTTCCTCATTACAAACGGATTTGTACTTGACCAAGGACAACGTTTTGCGTTTCGTATAAAATTATGGCATCCGTAGTATTTTATTTCCAAGCACATCAGCCCTTTCGACTACGTCGGTACGGGATCTTCGATAGTGACCATAATTACTTCGACGATCGGCGTAACGAGGAAATCTGTCGGAAGGTTTCCAACAAATGTTACCTGCCAACCAACCAGGTCATCCTGGACATGATTAATCAGTTTGGTGGTGAATTTCGAGTCAGTTACAGCCTGACCGGGACGGTTATCGAGCAATTCCGCCGCTGGGCACCGGAAACTCTGGACAGTTTCAAACGTCTGGCCGATACCGGCTGTGTTGAGTTCATCGCTGAGACGCTCTACCACAGCCTTGCCTTTCTGTACAACAGGCAGGAATTTACTGAACAGATCCGCATGCACCAGGAGTTGATGGAAGATACCTTCGGCCAGCGGCCCCAAGTCTTTCGCAACACTGAACTGACCTACAATAACGATGTAGCTAAAGTAGTCCAGGAGTTGGGATTCAAGGCCATCCTCACCGAAGGGGCAGACCATGTCCTGGGCTACCGAAGCCCAAACTTTCTCTACTCACCGCCAAATTGCCCCGACCTTAGAATGCTGCTGAAAAATTACCGCCTCAGCGATGACATCGCATTTAGATTCGGTAATCGCAGCTGGTCGGAATGGCCAATGACGGCGGAGAAGTTTGCTAATTGGGTCGACCAGATCAACGGTAATGGTTATGTCTGCAATTTATTTATGGACTACGAGACGTTTGGTGAGCACCAGTGGGCAGATACGGGAATCTTCGATTTTCTTCGCTCGCTGCCGGGGAAGGTTATTGAATCCGGCAAGAATGACTTCCTGACGGTCTCCCAGGCGGTTCATCGCTACCAACCTGTCGGCGAAGTGGACATTCCCCACATGATCAGCTGGGCTGACACCGAGCGTGACCTTTCAGCTTGGCTGGGCAACAGCATGCAGGCCAATGCCCTTCATGACGGCTATGCCCTGGCAGAGGAGATTCTCGCAAGTGGCGACCCGGCTCTGATTGAAGACTGGCGAAAACTTCAGACTTCCGACCACTTCTACTATATGTGCACCAAGTGGTTCGCTGACGGCGATGTACACAAGTACTTCAATCCGTACGAGTCGCCCTACGATGCATATATCAACTACATGAACATCCTGGACAGCGTTCGTTCTCGAATCCGTGCCGCTGCCAGATCGTAACCGTCCGCGTCAGGCCGCTTTCTTGCGTATGGCCAGTTGGGGGCAATAATGTTTCGACATTTGGGCTCGACTGCATGTTTATTAGGATGACCAGTGGCCGAAAAAAACGAAAAAACTGTTCTGGCCCCACCTATCTCCATTGCCTGTGAGGTAGATCGACTTAGCTCCTTGCTTAAACACGAATGGCTGATAGCCAACAAACTCGGCTCTTATGCATCGAGTACTGTCGTCGGCTGCAATACACGTCGCTACCATGGCCTGCTGATTGCGGCAACAAATCCACCCGTAGGGCGGGTGGCAACTCTTTCTTGCCTGACCGAGCAACTGATAGTTGATGGCAAAAGTTATGACATCGGCACAAATGAATTTGACGGGATATTCTGCCCCGCTGGATTTGAGCATCTAACCGAGTTTAGAAATGAACTTGCCCCAACGTTCATCTACCGCAGTGACAAGTTTGAATTAACCAAACAGATAATACTGGCTGAGTCTGAAAATGCGGTGGCCATACGCTATACGCTTCGCGGCGGGACGGGCGAACTGATCGTATCTCCATTTGTCAGCCTGAGGGATTTCCACCACTTACGCCGGGTGGTTGACTCGAAAAAATTAGCCTATGAACTGACTGATTCAGGGCTGACTGTACAGGACCACGCCTCCAGCCTGGACAAGCTTCACCTCCGGTCGTCCGTGGGGAAATTCTATCCCGATCCGCATTGGTGGTACAATTTTCACTACAGAGTTGACCAGGCCCGTGGCCAGGATTGCTATGAAGACCTCTATACTCCGGGACAGTGGAGAATTGATCTTTCTGATAGTACCACCGCCGATATCTCAGCCAGCTTCACAAGCCATTTCATAGTGGATTTCGATGCAGAAGTGTCGAAACGACGGGCAAGAATCTCCGAGATTGTTGCATCTGTCACTCCAAATGCAGACGAGACCACTCGCCGACTGGCCGAGGCTACGGATGCATTTGTAGTAAGGCGGAGCTTCCCGAAAAGCCCAGCCTCGACGACAATACTTGCTGGTTTCCACTGGTTCGCCGATTGGGGCAGGGATACCTTCATCGCCCTTCCTGGGCTGCTGCTTTCTACGAAACGATTCGCCCAGGCCCGACAGACGTTTCGAACTTTCTCTCGATACATCTCAGCCGGGATGATCCCAAATAGATTCGACGACTATGCAACCTCAGCCCACTACAACAGCATCGATGCCTCTCTGTGGTTCATCATCGCAGCCGATAGATACCTAGAGGCTACCGGTGATATGGATTTCTGGCGTGATACACTCATGCCGGCTGCAAACGCAATCCTGAGCGGCTATCGCAACGGTACCGATTTTGGCATCGGCGCCGATGCCGAAGGCCTGTTAACCGGCGGGTCTGAAAAGACCCAACTGACCTGGATGGATGCAGCCCTTGGTGATGAGATAGTTACACCAAGGCATGGCTTGGCTGTTGAAATCAACGCCCTCTGGTACGCCGCTCACCGCATCATGGCCCATCGATGTGTTTCATTTAACAAACATTCCACCGCGGAGTATGCCGCCAGGTCAGAATTGATCGGACCAGCTTTTTGTCGAGCTTTCTGGAACGATCAGGCTGGCTGCCTGTACGACTGTATCACTGAACAGATACCGGATGATGCGATCCGACCTAATCAGATATTCGCAGTCTCATTGCCTCACAGCCCCTTACCACCGGAAAAACAAGCTAGGGTAGTTGCCGTCGTACAGGAAAAACTTCTTACCCCAATGGGCCTGAGGACACTATCTCCCGAAGACCCGCGATATCGCGCACATTACGAGGGATCATTGGCTGATCGGGATCGGGCCTACCATCAGGGAACGGTATGGGCTTGGCTGATGGGCCATTTCATCGAGGCGTACCTGAAAGTGAACAACAGTTCCAGCGAGTCGCTCGCCCAGGCGTCTCGATGGCTGGAAGGATTTGACGAGCACATTCGCCAAGCGGGGCTGGGCTATATCAGCGAGATCTTTGACGCCGAACCGCCCCACGAGCCTCGCGGCTGCATCGGACAGGCCTGGTCTGTTTCTGAAATACTAAGGGCCAAGCTACTCGTCCAAGCCGGTCAGTCCTGATCGTTGGAATCCGGCTCGTTCTCATCATCGGGGGAAGGTTCCTCGACCTGGAAGCGTCTGCCAGCCTCGGCCCATGCGTCTACATAAACCATTTTTTTATCGGGGTGAGACATCGAATTGAGAAATCGGTAGTATCGCATTACCGACCAGACAAGCAGGATTCCAGTCAACCAGGCTAGTCCTGATGTAATCCAGGCAATCCTGAGTAGGCCCAATTTTTTGTTCCCTATAGCTTCAGGAATCTTGGACTCGATCACGAAAAAGAAGATCAGCATGGCCACTATCCCCAGAACCATCACTGCCGATTGGATCACAAAGCTGATCGTACGTCTGCGGATTATTTCAGATCTTGCCATGGAGCATCTTCTCGCGGATCGTAAGGCTGTACAATTTGAAACTCTTTGAGCAATTCCTCAGCTTGTTTGTTCATTTCAGCCGGGGGATCGACCCGGATAACTACATACTGATCTCCTCTTTGACCGCCGGGCTTGGCAATACCCTTTCCCTTGAGCCTCAACTTTCGGCCACTTCTCGTCGCAGGCGGAATTTTAACTGTCATCATCCCATCAATTGTGGGAACGTCAACCTTTGCCCCCAATGCCGATTCGGTAATGGAGATGGGAACGTCCACGTAAATATCGTTGTTTTGACGGCTGAAGTAGGGATGCTTTCGCAGGTGCGTTATGATGTAGAGATCCCCCGCCCCGCCGGGGCCTTGCCCACCCTTGCCCTTTATCCTGACCCGAGAGCCGTCCTTTACGCCGGCAGGGATTTTCACCTCGATAGTTTCTCTCGATAACTTCCCACTGGCATCAGGCCGTTGGATATTGAGAGTCACCGTTATACCACGGGCTGCTTGGAGGAACTCCAGCGTTAGTGGAGACTCCGTGTCGGCCCCGCGGGCTGGAGGCCGCTTCCGCTGCCTTGAACGTCTGCCGCGAAGCGCTTCGAGAATTTCATCCAGGCCCATCCCCATAAAGGCTGATCCACCGACACGTTGGCCACCAAAGAAATCAGCCCCACCTGGTCCTGCGCCCTGGCCCGACCAACTCCAGGCTTGACCATGCCCGGGAACGGCGCCCGGACCGGCGTGGCCGAACCGGTCGTACATCTTGCGCTTGTCGGTATCAGAAAGTACCTCGTAGGCTTCGGTGGCCTCGGTGAACTTTGCCTGAGAGTCAGTATCCTTGCTCACATCGGGATGGTACTTGCGAGCGAGCTTGCGATAGGCAGACTTGATCTGCGAGGCAGTTGCGTCTTTGCTAACGCACAATACTTTGTAGAAATCCTTCTTGGCCATGCCAACATTCTACCGGCCAGAATCCATTTGGGCTAGGTCAGTGGCGCTAAGTCAGGCTGATGAATCTCATGGAGGAATGCCTCGACATCCATTTGAAGCAGCTTTTCAACGACGTGGGCATCGAACTGCTGTCCTGTGTAGGCCTTAAGTTCCGACAAGGCCTTGCTCAAAGGCAATGCTTTTCGGTACGTTCGATCCGACGTCATTGCATCGAGGCAATCAGCGGTACCAACGATCAGACCATCAATCGTTACCTCATCGCCCTTGAGCCCGCGAGGATAGCCTAGGCCATCCGGACGTTCGTGGTGATTTAGAATGCCAACTATCACGTCATCCAACTGGCGAATTCCACCGAGGATAGTTGCGCCAAGCATAGGATGTCGCTTTATCTGCTCGAACTCTTCGTCTGTAAGTCGGCCCTCTTTAGTCAGCGTAGCTTCCGGGACGCCTATCTTGCCGATATCGTGCAGCAGGCCCGTCAGGTAAAGCCGTTCAGCTTTTTCCTGTCCCAGGCCACACTCCTGGGCCAGTCGTTTTGATATCAGAGCAACCCGGCGAGAATGACCTGAGGTATAGGGATCCTTGGCATCAATCGTTGCAGAGAGGGCATGCAAAACGCCCATCAATAGATCTTGCAGGTCGGCGAAAAGACGGTTGTTCTCGATGAATACCGAAGCTTGGCTTGCAATGGAATCGGTAAGCTTATGATCAAGAGAATCAAATTCTTCGGGGCTCTTGTTGATTGCAATAAGTATCCCAAGAGAATCTTCAGTAACCAACGGCGAGGCCAGGTAGTTCCTGATCGATTGCCACCCTTGGGGGGCTTCTGATGGCACAGTGAATCCGTTTGCAACTGCGGGACCATCTTCACTCATCCTGGGCTCGATCACTTCAGTTACCAGCTGAAGGATTTCAGACTCATCCATCTCAGTCCGGCCACTTACGACGACCATGTCCTTGTCGAAAGTTGGCGGATGTGCATAGACAACAGCTATGGCAGCTTCGATTAGCAAGCCTTCCTGCAACTCGCTACAGATGCTGTGCATGAAGTCTCGCGGGTGTTGGGTGACCTGCATTGACCCGGCAATTCGATAAAGCAGGTTCAATTCTTCATAGGTCTGGGCCAGATTGGCACTGAGGGTGCCGATCTCACTTCCAGCAATTACCATAGATTGAGCCGATTCAAGCTGCCACTTCAACACCTGACAGAAAGCCTGCACTTGGGCCGGTTGATGCTGGTCCATACCTTCCAACACCCCCGTTACATGCTGAAGATCCAACCCGGATTGGCTACAAAGCCTAGCCAGGTGCTCTTCATCCAACAACGGACGGGTTGGATAGCTGGCTACCAAAGCGCCCACAAGCCTTCTCCTGCGGAAAACCGGGACACCCATCAAACAGCAGCAAGGGCCTTCGGCGGAAGTTTGCTCTTCCAATTCGCTCATTACGCGCTGGGCCAATTTCTTATGGGAATCGAAACACGGCCCATCATGGCCGCTGATGATATTGCAGAACTGGCATCCAGGACTCAGTTCGCCGTGCAGGTGCCCCTCAACCGACCAGGCTGAGACAGACAGCCCTATCTGTGCCAATTGTTGTGACACACGATCGAAGGCGTGTTCGATCCTGCCTTGTCGGCTTACATGTTGAATCATGTCCAGTTGCATATTAACTAGTTGTTGTTTGCGTGGAACTAGCAGTCAGCAGTTCACTTACTTTCTCTAAAACCTCTCGTGGCGAGAAAGGCTTGGCCAATACAGCATCGAGCCCTGCCAGAACTCTCTGTTCAGGTGTAATATCGAACCCGCGTGCAGTGAGCATTAATATCGGCACTCCCGGAGCGAGGTTTGATGTCTGAATTTCCGTACAAAACTCCAGCCCGCTGATTAAGGGCATCTGGTAATCAGTAATAATCATGTCTGGTTTCTCGGCGCGACATAAATCGATCGCTTCCTCACCATCCATGGCTGTGACCACTTCATAACCGGCGTTACGAAGTTTCAAAGCCAAAACATGAAGGATATGTGCTTCATCATCGGCTACTAATATTTTCGCACTCATTTACCGTTACCTCCCCAGGCACGTAATTTGGGGGACACTACGGCTCGTTATGAACCATGGGTAACTCGAAGCTGAAGGAACTGCCACGTCCAACTTCACTTGTTACTGCGAGTTTTCCGTTACATAGTGTCTCAATAATGTACTTAACAAGGGACAGTCCAAGGCCTGTTCCCTCGGCCAACTTGTTATTGGCCTGAACACGATAGAACTTCTCAAAAATGTGGGGCAGGTCTTCGGGGGGGATGCCTGCACCATTATCGGTTACACGAAATACAACTGAACCTCGGCCCTCATCGGCGCTTACTTCAACCTCAACCACTCCACCACGCGGTGTGTACTTGATGGCGTTAGAAATAAGGTTAAGGGCTGCTTGATAAATAAGATCTTCATCAGCCTTGATATGGTAGTGAGCAGGAGCCAGTTGGTCAGTCAGCATAATATCTTTAAGGTGGGCCTGTGGAGCAGCCACTGTCTGAACCTGACGGATAAGATCACTTAGACTGAATGAATGACTGACCATTCGTATCGAGCCTGACTCGATCCGAGAGACATTTAATATGTTCTCAATAAGGCGATTTAGGCGGCTGGTCTCGCAGGAAATGATCTCATAGAAAGACTGCCGGGTCTGTTCGTCACAAGCCTCACCGTCTACCAACATCTCGACATAGGCCATGATCGAAGCCAACGGGGTCTTCAACTCATGCGAAACGTTTGAGACAAAGTCCGACTTCATCTGGGATACTTCCTTGTCCCGTGTAATATCTCGAAGGACGACCACTACTCCGTTAATGTCATCATCCGGCGTGAATACGCAACTGACAGTGACGCAAAAGGTTTGGCTTTTACCCTCGACATTAATAACGTGCTCAAAAACACGCCGAGTCGAGCCGACGCCATTTCTACGAGCATCACGAATCAACCGAACCAGGGTAAGATCGCTAATACACTGATCGATATTTCGCCGCAAATTCATTCGGAAATGGAAACCCAGCAACTTCTCGGCCGGGTTATTCGCAAGGACCAACTCATCGAACCGATTGGTAACTATCACAGCTTCAGAAATGGAAAAGAGAATCCCCTCTATATCCTGCTTTTCCGCTGCAGCGATTTTCGACTGAATTTGAAGCTCGTGAAGTTCCATACTCATCCGTTCGTGCTGAGTGCGGGTGGCAGTGAGTAACTGGTTGAGCTTATCTGTTGCGTGAGATATTTCACAGCTACCCCCCAGCTGCAAAGATGTGATCTTACCCGTTGCCGTCATCTGATCGAGTTGCCTGGCCATGTTATTGACCATGCGACGAATGCGTATTCTAAATACGATAAGCAGATATGCGATAACTACCGAGACCAGAATCAGGGCCAGGTAGTTACGGACGTAGTGGGCGGGCACCCACCCCCTCGTTACATAGGCGGTGAATATATACGCTGCTCCAGCACCTGCCAGAAGCAGCCCCCCCCTCGCTAGTTTTGCAGCCAAACCAGCGGTCACAGCCTTTCTCCTCCTGATATCTTCAATTGCGACTCGCATGTGTCGCGATCTTTTGGTTTAGTTAAGCCTTGAGAGTGTTTGCCCGGATTCCGCCGCCAACAATTCTTTCGCCAGTATATTACCGGGCTCCATATTCAGGGCCTGCTGGTAGCACTCGACGGCGACATCGGTCTTGCCCGTCTCAGCGTAGGCCTTGCCCCTCAAGCAATGGAGGTTGGCTTCATCAGGATGCATCTTGGTGTACTTATCGAGCAGCCAAACAGCTTTATCCGCCTGGTCATTGCGGATAAGAGCGAAACCAAGCACCAACGCAGCGGCTTGTTGATGCGGGTCCAGCTGAAGTGATCTCTGAGCAAAAAGAATCGCGCGAACTTCATCACGCAACGCCAACGCTACTTTAGCTTGATTCAACCATCCACCCGGATTATCGGGCTGAAGTTCACAAGCTATCTGATAAGCATCGCGGGCATCGCCAAGACGTCCCAGCGCAAGGTTGGAATCTCCCAACATAGTCCACACCCACGCAGGTGTGTCATAGTCGGTCCGCTTAGTCAGAACCTTGAAAGTATCCTTCGCATCGGCGTATCGACTGGAAAAGAATTGAGCTCTGCCGACAGCCTCTGCATAACGAATGTTCTTATAATCCAGGTCTTGAGCTTGCTGGTAATACCTGGCTGCCCTGTCGAACTGGTCCTGCATCATTGCCAGACGACCAGCTAACTCGAACATGCCCGCCTCGTTGCCGGCCTCTCCGAGATAGCTCTCTACATACAACTGGGCATGACGAAGACGCCCCATTGAAGTCAGCACCTCAGTGGCAGCCATAATCGGTGACATATCCGACTTGTCGCCCAACGAGTAGGCCTTACGGAAGCTTTCTACAGCCTGTTGGGGCTGATCGTATTTTTCCTGGGCACAGCCGAGAAGGAAATACAATTCAGCGGAATCAGAATTGGTCTGGGCCAACTTTTCCAGCAGGCGAATAGCCTCGCCGTAGTGAGCCTTTTCTATGTAAATCTTCGCCAGCAACAACTGGGCTGGGAAAAAAGTTTTATCGAGGATAATCGACTCGCTACACTTTTTGTGAGCTTGCTCGAGCTGGCCGGCCTGGAATTGCTCGCGGGCTACACCAAAAATAACTTTCGCCCGGGCTGAATACCACTCATTGTGAAAGTCTTCTTTACCGGCTTGACATCCAACCAATGATGCCAGCAAAATCAAAGCGATAATCCATCTATTCATTGTCTTTCCTCAGCCGTTGCGGGTAAACGAGACTTCTCTGCCCGGCAACGAACCTTTGAATCGAGGCGTACTGACGCCCTTCGATTTGATTCTCATGCAGACTCATCGGAATCTTCGTCGGCATCTGCATTGGCCTCTGATTCATCCGATTCAGGACTTGTTATAGTTTCGGTGCTAATCTGATCGAGGTCATCGTCGCCAAATTGGGGCCTGAGTTCATCAACCTCGGCTGGTATAATCTGGCTAGCTTCCGGTTCGACGGCTGCAGGTTCAGTTACCTCTTCAATCGGTTCGGGCGTCATTTCAGTAGGTTGCTGTTCAGTTGGATCTACAACGTCTTCGGCACCCAATTCGGTGGCCGAATCCGCCTGAACTGTCTCGGCCTTGTCGATTTGTTCATCGGCAACCGCCTCATCGGCAACCTCTGCCAGATTCGCCAGGTCCTCGGGATCGGCTTGTGAATCGGCTGTTTCTTGGGGAACTACCTCGTCTTCCAGGCTTTGCAGCTCTTGCAGGTACCCTTGTGAAGGCTCGATTGGCTCCTGTTCGCCTGGCTCGCCCCTCAGGCCGAACTTATGGATTACATCGCCGGGTAATGCGGTAATGCTTCTTGGCCTATCTGGCGGGATTACCATATCCACTGGCCTGCCCAACTCCTGCATCATCATCCGCGGGATCACATACTTAACTGCCGACCAACGGTATTCATCTGCCCAATATGCCTGTTCGGTCAATTTTTCCTTCAGGCGGATAGCCTGGATCATCTTCGGCTCGAGAGACAGGGCCATATCTAAATTCCAAAGCGCCGTGCCGGTATCGCCGACATTGACGGCCTCTCGTGCCCATCTCATGTGTGTCTGGCTGAGGCGATTACGCCCCCACCACCGCAGGCCCTTGCGCAGACCCATGCGGAAACGTTCGACATCATCCTTGAGTTGTGCACTTACAGCTTCATCATTGGCCTGCTCGAGGATGTGCGGGGTAATCAGAATGATCACCTCTTCGCGTTGGGTATTGTCTATGGTGTTTCGCCATAAAGCGCCAACATAGGGGATATTGCCAAGTACAGGAACCTGGCTTCGGCCGGCAGAAGTTCGCTCACGGAACAGGCCACCGATGATCACCGTATGTCCATCCTTAACTAGGATATTTGATGTTACCTCAGTAGTGCTTTCGGAGGGCAGAACGCTTGTACCAACGACAGAGACGCTACCTGTTGAATCTTCCGGGTGGATTTCCAACCTGATGAATCCGTCTTTGGCAATAAAGGGCCTGACGATCAGGCGGGTACCGGTTTCGAGAAATTCGACGGTTTGAGTAGCGACCGTGTCGGTCACAGTCGTCGTCAGATAGCCGTCACGCCTACCGATCATAACTTCGCCGCGCTGTTTATTGATGATGGTTAACTTCGGATTTGCCAGGACGGTAACGTCCGTGATGGACTCCAATGCGCGGAGGATAAATGAGAAATTGTCATTGATGATGCCGATAGACAAGCCTCCGGCAGGAACAGCACCGGAGAAGTCTGTCCTGCTCGTCTGACGCCACCTCGAATCAGGCAGGTCACTGATATCCGAGTCACCAAAAATCAAATCGGTCAAATCAGTCGTTGATGCGCCTAAATCGGTGAAATCGACACCAGTCATCAGGTTGAAGTCGATACCCAGAGCATTGTCTTCAGTCAGTGTCGCCCGGAGAATCGTCGCCTCAATCAACACCTGCTGCGGCATAACATCCAACTCTTCAATAATCTGTTTGATCACCTCGATCTTATCTTCATAGTCGGTGACGATTAGCACATCATTTGCGGCATATGCGTTTCCGCCGGCATCGGTCTTGCTGGTAGTAATACCGACATTTGCCGAAGGACTGATTGCAATTCGCCCGTCCAATGACAGGGAAGGGGTGATAAATGCTTCGGCATCAGTAGCTGTGATATAAGCTAAGTGGAAAGTATGGCTGACCATTATACGCTCAGACTGGAGAATTTCCTGCAACCGTTGCTGAGTGTAGATGAAGATTATTTTACCCTTCTGGCGATAGGCAAAGCCAGCCTGCTCGAGTACTCCGTCAAGAGCCTCTTTGAACGTAACGTTGTAAAAATCTGCGGTAACTGTGCCCACAATCTCCTTGGTCGCCACGATGTTCTTTCGCGACTGATCGGAAAGCATCTTAAGGACATCGCGGATATCGGCCCCCTTGACATGAATTTGGAATGTCGATGGCTCGGTTATTGAAAGGGCAATGTCGGGGCCTTCAAGGGCTGCCTTATAATCGGCCTGGGCGGCCAGTTTTTCACCCGACAGTAACAAGATGGTCATAACCGCTGCAAAACCCGCAGCCAACCAACGCATGTGACGATCATTCAAAATGCCGACTGATCTCATCAGTCCACTCCTCCCGGCTTTTGAGGCCCTTCCTGGGCAACTTATCCGGTAAGTTTCAAAAAACCCGGGACACCACTCCGGATGTCCTGCTTCTACTCTGACGGCTGCCTATGGGCGTATGGCCGTCAACTTTCCCGTAAATGCGGCAACTTGTACCTGAAAGCGAAAGTTGCCGGCTCTCAATTCAACTGTCCCTGAGTTATCGGGTGATCCTGTCTCGTCGAAGGTCACCGTGTTATCATCGTCGTCGCCAAACTCCGCTGAAAACAACTCCACCCGACCCGTATAGTTCTTTGCATTGAATTGCACCGTATAACTAGCCTTTGTTATCGGATGAATCAGAGGCCCACTTGCATAGGACAGCGAATAAGATTTGCTGTCTGGCGTAAATGTCACGGTAACTGGGTTTCGGTATGTAATGGCCATGTTTTGAGCGTAACGAAGATCATGTTCGAGTGTTCGCGTAGCGGAGAGAACTTCCTGGTCTTTGGTATTACCAAGGCGGGGAATAACAATTACTGCAGCGATAGCGAGGATGACCACAACTACGATCACCTCGACCATTGTAAAGCCTACGATACTATCTGCTCTTTTGCATCTTAAGGTGAACATTTGATCTTGCCCCAGTGGGGCTCCTTGTTGAAGATGCTTTATCGGTTATCTGAACTTTGGCCTGACCGGTTGTGAACAAACTGATAAGTTCTTCCAACTTCCGGGTGGTCTTTTCCTGGGCTGCGATTGCTGCCTTACGCTGACCGGCGCTATCTATGAAAAGCTTAGGGGGGTTATTATTTCGAGCGAAGGCCCTGGATTGCCCCGGTACGGTCTCGGCCCACAATCCCACAATCAACACGCTCAGTAAAACTGCAATCACAGTCAGACAAACGCGGGTATAGGCATCCACGCGAATAACGGTTTTGACTTCTGTTTCTCTTTGGTTTGTCATTTGTATTTTTCCTATGATACGAGGCGATATTGCTCTCTTTCGATCCAGGTCCCGATCAGTAATCAAAATAAACGTTTCCCTGATCATCCTGGCCCGTACTGTCAGCCTTGAAAATTACAGAAGCAGGCTTGTATATCCACCCAACACCATTTGCAGCCGAGCCGGGGATATCTGCACTGTCACCCAAAACCGTTACGGTCGACTTGGCGTTAACCGGATTTACAGGGATTTTGCTCATATAAGGACCGTAAGGATAACCCGCCGTGCCAGGTTCAGCCGTATCGCCTGAATCTGTAGAAGCCATACATATATGATCAATAAAGGCTGCTTCTGTGGGGGTCTGTGTGGTATCGAGGTTTGGATAGCCTGGCGGGACACCCAGGTGCTGGGCTTTAAAAATTTCGATTTGCATACGCATTGTCCGTAAATTGTCGGCGAGCATGCTGGCTTTGGCGGTTCCGGCGGCGGTGGAAAATTGGGGAACAACAATGACTGAGAGTATCCCGAGGATGATCACAACAATCAGGATCTCAACTAATGTAAAAGCCTTATGGTTTGATATTTTCATTTGCCCATCACCTCAGGTGTTCGTTACCCGAGGGCCCCTACGGCAAAGACCGAACCGGGGCCACCCTGAGGTGACCCCGGCCGGCTAGCCGAATAAAACTCGGTTTCAAACAGCCAAAGCTGTCTTAGTAGTCAACATGATCGCCGTCAGAACTTGAATCGCCGTCATTGGGGCTGAACTTCCCGTTAGAAGTATTGAAGAACCAATGGGAACTGTCATCGCCAGCAGCGGTAGCCGTGCCTGTTCCAAAATCGACCATGGTGGTTACAGAGCTCACTACGAACGGATTTTTCGGAAACTTCTGCATGTACGGGCCAAAGTCCCCGTCTATGTCTACAACACCGTCGAGATCGGTCACCTCGACCAGCTTGGTAACCCAATCTGCGGAGTCAGTTCCAACAGGATAAACGTCCAGATGCTGAACCTTGTAAAGTTCGAGCTGGCTGCGAATCATCTGCAAGTCGCTCTTGAGAGCGGACACGCGAGCATCTTCAGAGGCCTTCGTGAACTGCGGGATCACGATTGCGGCCAGGATGCCGAGGATGATGACAACGATAAGAATTTCTACCAGTGTAAATGCCTTGTTATTCATGGATTTCTCCTCCCGTTTATCACGGTTTCTAGTGTTCGGCCGCTACTGGGCCATCGTTTTATATTCTTAAAAAATAGTCATTTCTTTCGTACCGGTGGTTGCAGCTTGGATGGGCTATTCCAAAGTCTGACTGCGGCATTTGCCTGGGCCAATAATAAAAACCCTTTGCCGCTGCTTACCTCCTTATCGAATGGCCCTGTATTACCACATTCAGACTCACTCGCCCGGGGGCTGCAAATTTAAGTCCACCGGGCGTGACTCGATACTTGAGTAAAATCTCTCATAAACCACTTCGGCGGGTTTCATGAGGTACTTTATTAACGCCAACGGACCACATATGAAATTTTCTGGGGTGCTTTGGAAGTTCGGGCGGACTCAGCCGGCGGTGCCATCTCGGAAATGACAATTCCCCCCGACTGTGATCGGACTGAACTAAGTTAAGACATGCACATGCGCCTCAGATGGCGCGATCCCACTAATAAAACACCTGCGGTGACCTAGGGATCAACCCGCAGGCTTGAACACCACAAATGTAGGATTCACTTACACAAGATGCGAATGAGAAGGGACTTATTTACTGTTTTTTTTCTAAGCAGCGGAGGTAGCCAGGAATTATCAACGCCTTCAAAAGGTTAGCTTCGCGCGCCGGAAAGAGCTTGGCGGCATTCCTGAAGGAGTTGATTAACCTTGAAGGGCTTCATTAGAACTGCGGCCAGGCCTTCTTTGTTGGCCCGGACGATAGTGTGGGATGGATCATAGCCAAATGCTGTTATAAGCATAACCTGGGTGTTATCCGATGCCGTCTTAGCCGCAGCGAACACCTCATAGCCACTAGCAAAGGGCATTTTGATATCGGATATGACAAGGTCATACCTGGTACGTTGGATTAACTTAATTGCCTCGCTGCCGTCACTGGCGGAATCCACATCACAGCCATAAAGCTTGAGAACGTCGAAGACGGTCTGACGGATAAATTCCTCATCATCCGCAACGAGTATTTTCTTGCCCGCCAAGACCGGGTCAGGCTGGATGGAATTCGAGCAGCCTTGGATCAGGCCCTTACTGGCACCTCTACCCAGATCCTGGACGAACCGTCTTGCCTGAGAAGCACTGTCAATCAATTGCTCCAGCCTGGATCGTAAATCATCGTGACCGATATAGTCCTCCAGGACTTCAGATGCCTGGGTAATAATGTCATTCAATGGCCCGCGAAGTTCCGAGCAAATCGACCCGATTACCTCGGAATGAACACTCTGCCTCTCATGGACGAGAAGATTCAAGGTATTAAGTGCCACCGCGACATAATTGCCGAACATTTCGGCGAACTGCCTATCGTCTTCAGTGAATCCAGATGGAACACTTGACTCGACGTTTAATACCCCCACCACCTGATCGTGCAACATCAATGGAACGGTCAGACTGCTCCGGCCATTGCGTAGGCCAGGCAGATAAAGCGGATCGATGCGGGTTTCCTGGCAAATGTAGCTTCTTCCAGTGGCAGCTACATAACCACAGATGCCATTGTCACTCGTACTGGCCAGCAAGCCATACTGGCCTGCCTCGGGAACGAGTCCCTCGTAAACCAGCGCATCCAGTTGATTCGTTTTTTTATTCAATACCAGAACCGCGAAATGTTCGTAATCAAGTACCCCTCGGCTGCAGGAGAGTACCCGTTCTTTGACCATTTCCAAACGTTCCGAAGCATCTCGCTGGCGAAGTGCATCATAATCCAAACGGACCAATTCCCGGCCCGCCCGGTCGATTGCATCAAGTTTCTGCTGCAGTCGCCTTTGGGCGGTAGCATTAACAACCACGGCCGCTATATGGCTGACTGATCCGGCTGAATCACGCAGAGGTGAACAAATTACCTCGTAATACTTCCCGTCGGTAAGTGTGAAGGAGTATCGCTTGCCTCGCCCTGACTCATTTGAAGAATCTGCCGAAAACTCAGCGTAGGCCTGGCTGCAAAGGGAAGTGATTGGCTCAAGCGCCTGAGGTGGGAATCTTTTCAGCCGCCGGTTACCCCAAAGAATTCCTCCGTCCGGGCGGACTATACATACGCCATCGCCAAGGGTATCCAGTACGACTGAGGCTGCTTGGGAGACAAGATTTCGCTCAAGGGGGAGGAACTCGCCAGTTTCAGCTAGAACAGCATCAACCTGGCCCTTGCGAATTAACTCTCTCGCCTGCTCGGAATCATTTGCAAGCTCGATGTCAAAATGCTGGGCAAGGAAATCAATCAGGCCGGAGACTACCAGGATACGTCCTGGGATCACCAGCAGTTTGCGCAGATCGATCTTCTCAGCCATGACTCACGCGGGGTTTGCACTAACGAACAACCAAAAACCATTATAATTGAAAACCCGATTCCGTCAATGGGACAAAAGCTTGGCCGCACCACGGGATTGCAAATTTTCTATTAACTCACCGGCAACAGATTCCGTTGATTCACCCTCAATCGAAAGCTTAATCATTTCGCTACCATCAGGCCTGGCCGCCATTGCCAAGCCTTTGAATCGGCCTATTGTAGCAAAGATATGCACACCCAGGCAGCTTTGACAGCCGGCGCCCATGGCACGGACAACAGACCGCTCGGATTCTAAACAACTATACGATTCACAATGGCTTAGGCTACTGATATGGCCAAGAATCGACTCGTTGGATCCTGCTATCTCAACGGCTAGTGCACCCTGGCCGGCTGCCGGGATGAACTGGGGCAACGGGAAGGGTTCGATGTGGGTTTTATACTGGGAATCCAGACCAGACCTGACCAGGCCGGCCATGGCCAGGACCGTCGCATCAAAGCCTTGAGAATCATCGGATAAAACTTTTGCGATTCGGGTTTCAATATTACCGCGAATCGGAATTATATTCAGATCCGGCCTGATCTTTCGAAGTTGGGCTGACCGTCGCAGGCTCGATGTCCCTACAGTTGCACCTTTTTCAAGCTGATCGATCGTCAAGCCTTGGCGAGATATCAATGCATCTCTGGCATCGGCGCGCTGGGGGACTGCTGCGATGACCATATCCTCAGCCAGGCTAGCGGGCATGTCTTTGGCTGAGTGGACTGCAAGGTCAACGCGGCCATCTCGCAGGGCTTGTTCCAATTCAGCGGTGAATATCCCCTTCCCACCAATCTCGGCCAGCGATCCGGGCGCCGAATCCCCACGAGTAGTTAATAGAACATACTCAACTTCAACATCCGGGTCGATCGCTTGAATGGACTCACCGACAAGTTGGGCCTGTGTCCTTGCGAGCATACTCGACCGCGTAGCTATTCGAATTATCTTCATCGGACTTTGAGCCAATATAACTGGATTTCCCAGATCAGGTCATGCTCTTGGGGTGCTAACTAAATTTGTCGTAGCAAACGACCTGATCAAGATCCTTGCGGGGCCTTTGCCCCTGGTCGCCATCGGGGTAGCCGATTACCAGCATCTGGACAATCTTCGCCGAAGCCGGCACGTCGAGTACATTGCAGCAGGCATCCTGATCGAAACTGCCGATCCAGCAAGTACCCAATCCTTCAGCCACAGCCGCCAACGTCATGTGATCAATTGCAATCGCACAATCGATCGGGTCACCGGGCATGCCGCATCTCATAATTTTTTCCGGATTAGTGCCGACAACCGCGATCACAGCCGGGGAAGTGCCCACAAACTCCTGGCCCGTAGCTTCTGTTAAACCGGCTCGCAGCTTTGGATCACGAACAACGACGAACTTCCATTCCTGGCGATTGTGTCCCGATGGTGCAAGCCGACCGGCATTGAGAACACGCTCGAGTTTTTCGGCTTCTATAGGTTTGTCGAGATACTTCCGTACGCTGCACCTGGCTTCAATAGCTTCGTAGATATTCATAGCTGCTCTCCCAATTGTTTTGTTCGGCCATCAAACATAAAAGGAAACTCCAGACCCAGGAAACTATACCGCAGAAGGTTGTTATAATACAGATTGTCAGTAGAAGCCGTATTAACCCCTTGATTGTCCATGGCTTCGCTCCGGTGATTTTCGATCTCAACTGGAACTGCCACCAAAGTATCAACGCCACGGCAGCAAGTGCAACAACGAAAATGGTGATATTCAATCGAGGGCGTGTGTCGAGAAGCCAGCTTTCCCTGCTGCCAGGGGTCAATCCGGGTTCTGGTTGTCTACGTATACTCTCAGGTTGGTGAAGTAAGGGTATCCGTAGCCGTGCCGGCGAAGCGGGCCACCAAAGACATCTGCAATCCATGCATCGCCGCCAAGTTCATCCATCAAAAGTGATGTCGGCAAGTTAGCTTCAAAGAAAACCGAAGTATCTTGATCGATCCAGGCATTGCCCACAAAAACGCGAGGATGTTCGGCGGTAAACGACCAGCTCGACCACCCACCGGCCTCATCTGCCACAGCCAGGGGCGATCGGCCTATCAGCTCATCGGGCTTACCGTCGTTATTCGTGTCGGCATAGGCGACGTAATAAAACGCTCCAAATGAACCTGCCTCTGGATGAGCCAGTGAAACCGTATACTGTCTCGGCCCCGCAGCGACCGGCAAGGGCCAGACCTGCGTCCGGTGAGGTACGATTCGTCCTTGTGACCCAGCCACACCCGTTCCAAAATAGTTTCCCTCAATAAACCGCTCTTCATCGGGGGTAAGTATCTTTCCGCGGGGTTTTGCCAAACCTGAATCCGGTTTGTCTAACAACTCGAGAATGCTTTCAAATTGGCTGCGTTGGAGGAGGGCCTTTTGATAGGCTGCTTTGGCTGTGTCGGACTGCTTTCGAGCCAGCTCTATTTGCGCCGGACTGGCCGCAGCGGATAAGAAACGTTCAGCTTCTGCCAGATTCCCCGCTAACCGAGAAACTTTTCGTATGTGCTTGTCCAGTTCCCCTTGGAGCAATCTTCTCAGAACTATTCGATCCGAACCGACTGCCTCAGTAGCTTGGGGCCTTAGCGATGTCGCAACTTCAGGGCCCGTCCAACTCCTGCCATTCCAGCGAAGGTCAGTTTTGACCGTCCAGGTTCGATTAAGCTGTGAAACCGGGACCGGCCCGGTAGATAGAACCCTGGCTCGGGGCCCGGCAGCCCCGGATTCACTTACTCGCAGGACTGATGCGATTTGGTCATTCGTAGAAGGCAGGACCGTCAGTTCTTCCACACTGCCATCGGCGTAGGTGACATGATAATAGACGACCTTGCCGACCTGGGAGTTCCTGGTCGTCTGACCCCCTGCCGCTGAGGCAAAAGTCAGCAATGTCCCAGCCCCTACGAGCATGTATCCGATCCGCTTCAGCCAACGTATCAGCATACATTCACCCTCTCTGGTGAGTCTTTCCAGCGAGTTTTCCCAAGCCCTTATAAAAAAAGTAGCGCCCGAGGGCCTCGGAACCTGTCCTTATCCAGACACATCGGCATAGAAGGTAGTGAAACTTTATCTAGAGCCTATTGCGAATTTGTGTAGCTTCAATGGGCGCCGCTTCGGCAAAGCTGGCACCGAAGGCGAAGCAGATGATGCATTGGCATCATTGATGCAGCCTGACGTAAGCCAGCTGATGCTCCCAGCCAGCCCAAACGCTACAAAGAAAAGGAATATGCTCTGTATGGAGGGCCTTGCCATTTTTCGTAACTGACGTTACCATTCGTTACAGATAACCTTGTAAACGGCCTGGGGCTATGAAAACAATTCTAAGCGACCAACAAGTCAAACGTGCCGTCGATAAGCTCTGTAAGGCCATATTGGCCGATTTACCCTCCAATGGTCCTATCGCCATAGTCGGCATTCGCACCCGCGGAGAAACCCTCGCACAGCGGATCATAGCCAAAATCGCCAAAGAAAGGCCGGATCTCAAAATCGACCATGGCGTGCTGGATATAACTTTTTACCGCGATGATCTGTCACGCAGGCGCGGGGCGCCTATGGTGCGGGCTACGGAAATCGACTTCGACCTGGACGATGCCTGGGTTCTGCTGGTCGACGACGTGATCCATACCGGCAGGTCCATTCGAGCGGCGTTAGATGCCCTGCACGATTTCGGCCGGGCGAGGATTATCCGCCTGGCGGTATTGATCGATCGTGGCGACCGGGAACTGCCCATAGCACCCGATATTGTAGCTCGGACCGTCAAAGCCGAACCTAATCAGCGAGTACAAGTCAGACTCAAGGAATCAGATGACATCGAAGGCGTCTTCATCATCAAAAAGTCCAAACGCTCCTAGCGGCAAGACCGGGTCCGGCCAGTTCGTCTGGACCCGCAAGGATCTGCTTGGCCTGGATGAACTATCAGCCCAGGAGATTGTCCATATTCTCGACACTGCCGAGAGTTTCAAGGAAGTCTCCACCCGTTCGATCAAGAAGGTTCCAGCCCTTCGTGGCAAGGTTGTGGGGCTTCTGTTCTTTGAAGATTCCACGCGGACGCGGATGAGCTTCGAACTTGCAGCCAGCAGACTCTCAGCCGATACGATCCTTCTGACAGCCAAGGGCTCGTCAGTGGCCAAGGGCGAAACTACACTCGATACGGTCCGCAATATCGAGGCGATGGGTGTCGATGTTTTCGTAATCCGCCACAGCCAATCAGGCGCACCCCACCTGCTGGCTCGGAAGATTCCCGGTTCGGTTGTCAACGCCGGCGACGGTTCGCACGAACATCCAACACAGGCCCTGCTGGATATCTTTACGATCCGGCAACGGCTGGGGCGCGTTGAGGGCCTGAAGGTCGCAATCGTCGGCGATATTGCCCACTCGCGCGTCGCTCGGTCGAACATCCTGGGCCTGAAAAAACTCGGCGCCGAGGTCATCGTCGTCGGCCCGCCGACGCTGGTGCCCAACGCTATAACGGCCATGGGCTGTAAGATCAGCCACTCCCTGGACGATATTCTTGGCCAGGTCGACGTTATCAACATGCTTCGGATACAGTTCGAGCGATTCGGCTCGAACCTGTTCCCCTCGGTCCGCGAATACAGCCGGCTGTACGGCATGGACTCGACCCGACTGAAAAAGTGCAAGAAAGACGTGCTTATCATGCATCCCGGGCCGATCAACCGGGGCCTTGAAATTACATCCGATGTAGCGGACGGACCGAACAGTTGCATCCTCCAGCAGGTAACCAACGGCCTGGCCGTGCGAATGGCTGTGCTGTACCTGGTCACCGGAGCAGCGGAATGATCGATATACTTATCACCAATGGCCGGGTGATCGACCCCACAAATGGTCTCGACCGGATTTGCGACGTGTCGATAAACAATGGGGAAATCACCGGCGTTGGTAAGCCGCGCGGCAAGGGCGCCCAAACGATCGATGCTACGGGCAAGATCGTCTCGCCGGGGCTGATAGATCTTCACGTCCACAGCCGCGAACCAGGCCATGAAGATGAAGAAACCATCGCCACCGCATCTGCGGCAGCTGTTGCAGGCGGGTTTACAACCATCTGCGTAATGCCCAACACTCACCCACCTCAAGACGACGAGCGGGCTGTCCAATACGTGATCCAACGCGGGGCAAAGGCTGACCTTGCACGAGTCCTGCCGGTTGGTTGCCTGACCAAAAATCGCGCCGGCGAAGAACTGGCCGAGATGGGTATGATGCACGAAGCAGGAGCTGTCGCCTTTACCGACGACGGCGACGGGATAGATTCCAGCGCAGTGATGCAACGGGCTCTGCAATATACCGACCTTATCGGCGTGCCCCTGATGCAACACTGCCAGGACAACGACCTCGCCGGCGGAGCGATGAACTCGGGGGCAGTTGCGGTAAGGCTGGGGCTTTCCGGCCTGGCCGCGGCGGGCGAACAGATTATGCTGCGGCGTGATCTGGAACTGGTCGAGCGAACAGGCACACGCTACCATGTCATGCACGTATCCAGTGCCGGCAGTGTGGAATTAATCCGCCAAGCCAAAGCCGACGGCCTGCCCGTAACGGCCGAGGCTACCCCCCACCACCTGCTGCTTACAGACGCAGCTTGCATGAGTTACGACCCGAATTACAAAATGAACCCCCCGCTACGATCAGCCGACGATGTTCAAGCACTTCGCCGGGGCGTTGCCGATGGGACGATCGACAGCCTTGCAACTGACCATGCACCGCATTCCAAGGAAGAAAAGGAACTCGAATTCGGCCTTGCACCGTTCGGGATTATTTCTCTGGATTGTGCGCTGGGTCTTTACGCCAAGGCCCTGATAGGCTCTGGACTGATGGACTGGCCGGGTTTGATCGACCGGATGTCGGCCGGGCCGGCGAGGGTAATCGACGGATCGTTGGGACAGATCGGCGTAGGAGCCAAGGCCGACGTAGTGATTATCGACCCGGAAAAACGTTGGACGGTGAATGTCGATAAGTTCGCCTCACTCAGCAGGAACTGCCCATACCACCGCTGGAAGTTAAAAGGCCGGGCAGTTACAACGATCGTTGGAGGACAGATCAAATTTAATCTCTAGTCTTTTCGTAGCGATTGTGGCAGCGTTGACCAGAAATACTTCTATTATTTAAAAACATAACTGCGACGGGTTCGCTGGCTCGTCAATTGATTCGAGAAAAAGGAGATGGCATGTCTTTGCAGATGGCTGAACGTCGAGATAACAAAAGGGCGAACCTTTCTTGTGCGGTTAAGCTCCTCGACCGGGCCGGTCAACTGATGGCGGAGTCCAAGACAGTCAACATCTCCGACGGCGGACTGATGGTCACTCTACCTGTAGATTCCCTGCCGTCTATTGGAACCAGGGTCAATCTAGAAGTAGCCCTGCCCCGTTCCACGCCAAGCAGTTTCATGCTCGAAAAACTTACCACCCAGGCACGCGTGCTTCGTCACCAGCCTATGATCGACGACCGCTTCGCCGGGGCGGCCTTGCGGTTCGCAAAGAGCCTGAAACTAACTCTCGATGTGTAATATAATCAGGCCGGCTAGCTAGGGGTGATGGCCTTGTCGGCAATATCCTTACGGTAATAGCAGTCGGTCCAGTTGATCTTGGCAAGGGCTTGGTAGGCACGTTTTTGGGCAGCTTCGATGGTGTCACCTAAAGCCGTTACCCCCAGCACCCGGCCACCATTGTTGACGATTTTTCCGCCGCGATCGGCAGTACCGGCATGGAAAACCTTTACGTCTTCCATCGCATCTGCTTCATCGATGCCTGTTATCTCATGGCCCTTTTTGTAATCGCCAGGATAACCGCCCGATGCCATTACCACACACACAGCCGGACGAGGATCCCATTCCATCACTATCTGATCCAGCTTGTGATCTGCCACGGCCACCATTGCCTCGAGCAAGTCACTGGTTAGTCTCATCATCAGAGGCTGGCATTCCGGGTCGCCGAAACGGCAGTTGAATTCCAGCACTTTGGGCCCGGCGTGGGTGAACATCAATCCCGTGTAAATCACACCTTCGTATCGGCCAAAGTCGCGTCGCATCGCATCAACGATCGGAACCAGCACTTCACGCTCGATCTGCTCAACTACATCAGAATTTACAATCGGCACGGGGCTGTATGCGCCCATCCCGCCTGTATTGGGCCCCGTGTCGCCGGCACCGATAGGCTTGTGGTCCTGGAGAGCTTCCATCGCATATATGGACTTGCCGTCACACAAGGCGAGTATGGTCACCTCTTGCCCGGTCAGCAGTTCTTCTATGATCACAGTCTTGCCCGCATCGCCGAAGATTCCCTCGCTCATCATGTCTTCCAGGGGTTTGACAGCCTGGTAAGGCTCGGGACATACGTAGACTCCCTTTCCCTTGGCCAGGCCGGAAGCCTTCACCACCACGCCGTGCTCTCTCGAAAGGACATAAGTCTTAGCTGCTTCCAGATCGGTAAAGACCCTGGCCTCGGCCGTCGGAACTGCCGCCGCCCGCATGATGTTCTTGGCATAGGCCTTATCTGCTTCGATCCTCGCGCCCTTGGCTGTCGGGCCGAAACATTTGATCCCGGCTCCGCGGACGGCGTCGCCCAAGCCTGACGCCAGCGGATCTTCCGGGCCGATAACTACCAGATCAACAGCGTTATCTTTGGCGAATGCGAGAATAGCTTCGGTGTCGTCAACCTGGATATCTACGCATTCGGCATCTTGTGCTATACCAGGATTACCGGGGGCCGCCCACATCTTCTCGCACAAAGGCGATTGGGCTATCTTCCACGCCAGCGCATGCTCTCGGCCACCGCTGCCTATCAACAAAACCTTCATCTGGATCCCTTTCGCACAGCCTTGGGGCTGCTTTAGTATTCAACGTATTCAACAAAAATTAGTTCCTAGCCAGCTAGCTATCCATCAGCCCGCGCCTTCAGACGCGGAAGCTGATCCCGCAATTCATTAGCTGCCGCAGTTTCGGGAAACTTCTCTACTACCTGCAATGCAAGGTCGTAGGCCAGTTTATATTGCTGATTGGAGATATGCAGCCTTATTCCATCCCTTAACTGACGGACCTCCTCGATCCGTGCATTGTCCGTAAGTGTGGAGATACGCTCGGAAACTATTACAGCGGATTCGGTATCCGGATAATCCTCTATCAACTCGCGAGCTGCATCGAGGGCCAATGCCCACTGGCGATTGCGAGCGTGTGTTTCGACCTGTTGGTAAAGGGTGTCGACCTGCTGGGCCTGGAACTGGTCAGCCTCTGTTCGAATCTGTTTGAGTAGATCGGCGACTTTTTTTGAGTTTGGAAACTGTATTGCAAGCTTCTCTGCCAGCATACGAGCATCAGAGGCCTTTCCGGCTGAGATCAACTCATGAGCCTTGGAAAGTGTAGACTCGACTTTGTCAGAAACTTTCTGGCTGCGATGGGTTTCCAATCGCTCGGCCAACACTTGAAGCTGGGGATATTCTGGTATGTTCTTTCGCAAGGCAGACAGTGCTTGCTCGGGGGGAGCAAAATCGCCGGTCTTTACCGCATCTTGTAAAGAGTCTTCGAATTTCCGGGCCAAGTCGGTCTGCCAGCTAAGAAGTTTGGCTTCACGCTGATCGGCAGGCAGAAGCAGGTTGCCCTTGATCTCCGCAAGTTCGCTGGAGATGCGGGCTAGTAGTTCAGTCTGAGCAGCGGCCGCTGGATTGCGGGCGATAACCGCAGGTGCAGGCTGGGCCGGTTCATGCTTAGTGATTATCGTATCGGGCACCGGCCTGGAAGAAACAAGGTGAGCGTTGCGTACAAGATATGCAAGGGACCAGAGTACGCAACCCCCCGCCCAACCACCGATGAATAGACCCGCAGCAGTGGATATCGCAGCTAATCCCATCGTCCCCCGGCTGGCTGCACTAAACAACAGACCAAAAGATGTAACCACTCCACCGAGGGTAATAAGAACCGCCACTATAAGCAGCGAAAGAATTAGCGCCGTAGGCGGTGCCTGCGAATTCAACGACTGATTAGTGAACTTGGCCATAGCTTAGCCTCCATGCTTCAATTCCCGCAGTTTGTTTGACTAACCTAATCATAATCCCGCAGGCAAAAGAATCCAGTCTCAGATGAAACGCTTTGTTATGTGTTTTTTTCCTACGAGTGCTCAAAGATTGCTCAAAAAATATTTTTTGAGAGTTGCCCGTTTGAATTCAAAAATGAACAGATTCTTACTCTACGTCCGGTAACATGTTACAAATTTGCAATTGTCCAAATATCTCACGAGAAAATCTTGGCACGTTAGGTAATTTAGCTTGCATGGACAAACCTGAGATGTATAATCAGGGAATTCGTATGGGGGTTTCCCCGATACCCCTTTAGTTTGCGAATTGTTTGCGAATTTGTTTTTTTTGATATTAGTTTATTCAGTACCCCCTTTCGGATCGGCTCCCCCCGGTCGATTCGAATGCCGAGGCGGTGCCTGTCGTCCCCCCCCGCGGCAGGCCCGCCGATTTTTTTGCGCTGATTTTGGGCAGTCCTGAATCCGAATTACCCCAATTCGTGTTCGCTGCATTGGAAGAAAGTGGGCGCCGAGTTCAGAGTCTCACAACTCTCATTGCCATAAGTCTCAGATATGATCTCCTCCCTATTTTCTGGTCCAGATTGAATGTGAGTTTGTTTGGCGTGTTGGCTTTCATTGTCCCCGGCATCTACTTCGCCGTTTTTGGCCTTGTGGCGGGACTCAAAGACAAGAACATTTTAGGCAAATCCAGGCTCTGGATAGGCTTGAGCTGGTGCGGAACAGGAGGGTTACTATTCTACCTTTATTATCCAGGCCTCTCCGCTCCATCTTGGATCTTCTAAGTCATTTTGCCATGAATAGGTCAAGATAGGCATGTTTCGGCAGCCGCGGCTTATTGCGCCGCGGCGATGGCGTCTGCCAGTGGCCTGAGCACTTGCGGAAGAATCGTTGAGCCGACGATTTGCTCGCAGTGATCCCTCTGGAGGTCGAAAGCTTCTTCAAGATTCATAACCTGACCTGGTTGAGGGTAGCCGCGAACGGTGAAGTAGACGCTGATGGGCTCCCGATCGTACTGGCCCGTGCGAACCTGAAAGTTGCTGCAATGGGTTTCCAATGCCAGCCTCGCCTGGAGGTAACACTCACTGTCGAGAGAGATCACCATAGACGGCTGGCACTCGACACACTTACCGATACCCTCGCCGACAACCGCTGAAAGCGGCGACCCTGTCAAAAGCGCATCGGCAACGATGGCATCGCGATTGCCCTTGAAGTCCATATTGAAGCCGAACGATACGTTCAAGGCTTCTACGTCCAGCCCGCCAATGCCGAGAAAGTAACGACTGCGATCGAGAAGCCAGCGGTGCAGTTGATACGCCTCGGCCAGGGATTGGGGGTTAAACGCGCCGGCGGAAAGTCGCTTGGGATGAATCTCCATCCAGAAATATCTGCCTGACTCGCGATCGGATTCCAGCACGAACTCACCGGCATCGCGCTGATAAAATCCGGTCATAGAAGGATATTGTTTCTGGATAGCCTCACAGAAGTGAAGCACCGTCTCCCTGTTGGTCGGCAAGGAAAGAACGGTCTCCAGGTCCATATTCACATAGAAATCGTCGGCTACTGTCAGTACCGCGTCAAAATCATCATTCATAATGCACGGTCCTTATAATGCGTCCAAGCTATCGGGGCCCGGCGTCTCAGCCGTCGTTCTTGTTGGTACGCACTTTTTGTCAGGGCGAGTCATCTGATACACACCCTTTATTGACAACAACTATCAGCCGTCGTTCTTGTTGGTACGCACTTTTTGTCAGGGCAAGTCATCTGATACACACCCTTTATTGACAACAACTATCAGCCGTCGGTCTTGTTGGTACGCACTTTTTGTCAGGGCAAGTCATCTGATACACACCCTTTATTGACAACAACTATCAGCCGTCGTTCTTGTTGGTACGTACGTTAAGCTTGGGCGCTTCACCTACTACGGTAGACTCGGCCATGATCGAATGAGTCACAAACGTATTGCCTCCAACGGTCACACCCCGGCCTATGACGGTATCGCCGCCCAGGATGGTCGCATTGGCATAGATGGTAACATCGTCCTGGATCGTTGGGTGACGCTTGAGGCCCTTAATAGCCCGGCCTCGCTCGTCCTTGGGAAAGCTTAGCGCGCCAAGCGTCACACCCTGATAAATCTTCACATTGTCGCCGATGTTAGCAGTCTCACCAATAACTACGCCGGTGGCGTGGTCGATAAAGAAACTCTTGCCGATATCAGCACCGGGGTGGATATCCGCGCCGGTTGCTGTATGGGCATGCTCGGTCATAATCCTCGGCATCAGCGGAACACCAAGGGTTACCAATTCGTGTGCGATCCTATAAACGGTCACCGCATTAAAACCAGGATAGCAGTAGATTATCTCATCGATCTGTTTTGCGGCAGGGTCGCCGTCGTAGGCGGCTTGTGCGTCAAGCGACAGAATCCGCCGCAACTGCGGAATCCGAGCGATGAACTGGCAGGTTATCCCGGCGGCCTTGTCATGGCACTGATAGATATCCGGGCAGTCGAGTGTGTGATTGATCCCGCAAGCGCCCGTCATGCACATGCACTGCCTGATCTGGTTGCCCAGATCCTCAGCCAGTCGCGTAAGCAGATTGCCTACGTGGAACTTGACGTTCTGCCAGGAAAGCTGCTGATGGCCTATATATCCGGGGAACAGCAGTTGGCGAACCTCATCGATAATTCTGACAATTTCCTCGTGCGAGGGCAGGTCCATTTCACCAACCCTCTGCGTTCTGTTGTCAGCTTTGTAGCTGGCCAGGATCTCGTCGGTAAATTGATCGATCTTATTATTCAGCGGCTCGGTCATTTATTGCCCTTTCTTCAGCCCGTACTTCATTTTAAAGCCCCCGGTCCGTTATTTCACTAACGCTCTCCAGCGAAAACTATTTTTGGGGCCACAAAATCGTGATCCCGTGGTAGGATATTAATGCTCATCCGGCGAGTCCAAAGCTGCTTCAGGTAAATCGCCGGGGTGTTTTTTCTCGCTCAGCTCGAATTTCGTCAGTATAAGAGAGGAAAAGGTTGTGATGTTTTCGGCGCTCAGGCTACCCGCCTACACCAAATTAATTTCCATCGCAGTTTTACTGTTTACCGTTATCTGTTCGGCGTCTCCGGTTTTCGCAGCTTCGTTCGATTGGCGAGACGTAAATGGGTTGGATTATACCACTCCCATTCGCGACCAGGGAGATACCGGCACGTGCTGGGCATTCGCCACTATCGCTGCAGCGGAGTCAAGGATCGAGATCAACCTGGACAGACCGGACCTTAATCCGGACCTGTCCGAGCAGCACCTGATCAGCGCCGGTTATGGCGGGAATAGCACTGACGGTGGCAAGGAATGGTATGCCATGTATTTCGTCGGGTCCGTCGGCGTGGTATCCGAAGCTGAACTGCCCTACCAGGCAAGTGATTATTCACCTGATTGGCCTCTTGATCCGGGCTGGGAAGACCGCGTCTATAAAGTCACCCAGTACAAGCCATTCCTGGGTACCCAAGTCACCAAGCTCAAGTTCAACCTTGAGAATTTTGGCCCGTTAGTGGCTTTTTTAATTGCCGACCGGGATTGGTACTGGCCTGACGAACCAGACCTTGTCCCCGAACCTGATGCACAGAGAGTCTTACACAATGTAGCCCTTATCGGCTATCATGACGATCCAATCGCCCCCGGCGGAGGATACTGGATCGCCAAGAACAGCTGGGGAACCGATTGGGGGGATGATGGCTATGGGTACATTTCATACGAAACAATGAGCCTGTACTCCCGAGTGCACGCCTTCACAGGCTATGCAATAATCCCTGTCCCCGAACCTGCATCACTTGCTCTTGTGGCTACCGGGCTGGTCTCGGTCCTGATCCGCCGCAGGAGAAGATAAGCTCCTTACAGCTGCCGCCCAATCTTCATGAAGGAAAACTGCTTTGTCCTTTTTTTGCCCAGCGGGTGGGTTAATGAGATGAATCCTCACGTCCGTCCGTCGATAAAATGGGACAAACTGTGCAACCTCAGCTGCTAAGTCCGGGTTATCGGTAATCAAATCAATCCGACTCGCACCTGCCCTGTCGAATGCGCCAATTGCACGTCGCCCGCTGCCTAGCCAGGGTTCGACTCGACCGTCTCGATGGGCGAGGTAAACTGCCGGAACCGGCCCGACCTTACTTCTTAAACGATCGCGCAAGGCTGGGTACTGATCAAACGGGCCCTGACAAAATATCGCAACCTCACCGATCTGTGATAATTCCTCCAGGCCCGGGCCAAAGTCTCTGGCGTTGTCACTATTGATAACCGCCTCGGCGTCAATTAGAAATCCGCGAGAGCCCTTTGCCATACGGAGCAACAGCGATTCGCTGATGTTAAAGGCCGTCGGAGAATAGGGGGAGCCCACCGTTTGGATTATAGATATTCCCTCCGGCTCGGAGGGTAGTGTTATAGCTACTCTCTCCAGGAATGCGGTACCTATTAAAGGCCAGGACTCTTGAGAACCGGACAAAGATAACAAGGTTCGTTCATTACCCCGCGTAGTGTGAAAGCCCCAGACCTGAGTAATCTTGTCAGCAGGGATGACAAAATCGGGGATGACCAGTTCGCGATTTCGGATACCCGTCAGGCCGGAAGGGTCGAACAGAACAAACCCAACCCCTAAAGCAAATAGACCCGACAGGCCTAGAAGTGCCCAGCGAAACAAAAAACCAAATGCCTCTTTTACATCTGCTTGCATCAGTTGCTTACCGGGTAATTGTCAAATTCTAGGCCAGCCAATTGAAGTTAATACCATCGCCAGCCCATGCCCTTTATTGGTAGCTTGGCATGAGACGCCCTATCCAAATCGGACTTTACCAGGCCGGCTCCATCAAGAAGGTCCGTATCGCCAAGCCTGCGAGCTTCTCCAATCAGCTTTTCCCGCCAGGTAGGAAGTAAGTTATCGGCATCCTCGCCGGCGGCGAGGTTATTCAATTCCGTAGGATCGTTCTCCAGATCATACAACTGCTCGGTAGCACCTGCCTGTGAATAGATGTACTTCCATCGGCGGTCACAAATCATCGCCGATTGATCCGGATCTTCCAGGCACTGAGCGTAGTAATAATCCCGCAGCTTTGCCTCCGGCTGGGCGAATACTTCAGCTAAGTCCTTGCCGTCTACCTCGTGCGTCAGCGGACAATCGGTAAGCTGGGCCAATGTGGGCAGGATATCCTGCAAGCCTACCAACTGGTCTCGGACCTGATCGGTCGGCACGCCGGGCCCGGCGAAGATGATCGGAACTTTAATCGACCCTTCAAGGAAGTTGCTCTTGAAGTACATTCCGAAATCGCCCATCAGGTCGCCGTGATCGGCAGTGTAAACGATGATTGTATTTTCGGCCTGGCCCGATTGCTCCAATGCCTTCAAAACACGCCCGATCTGGACGTCCTGGAAAGTAATCAGCCCGTAATAGTATGCCTTGATTACCTGGCGTGCCTGCGGGCTGAGTGTATCGAAGGCATGCGTGATCCGCGTCCGTTCCAAAACCGGATTTCGGTTTTCGAGCATAGATGCATCACCGACCGGAACTGGCACGTCCTTTGGATTGTACATGGTCGCATACTTACCCGGCGGGTCGTATGGCGAGTGCGGCTTGGGGAAGCTACAGAACATCAGGAACGGCTTGTCGGGGTCATTTTGCGTATGCTCAGCAATCCTGTTGATGGTACGGTCTGCCACCCAGGCATCTACGTTATGTTCTTGAGGCAGCGGCGAGGCACATGGGCGGACGTCGTTGTTACCGATGCCGTGAGCGCGGCTATAGCCGCCCCAGCCGACGTCGGTGAGGTAATCCATATAGTCCTCCAAGCCTCTTTGAGAGTTGGCCGGGTCGAACTTCGCGAGAATTCTACCGGACTCTGCCGATTCCCAAACCTCAAAGCCATGTACCAGACGGTCCTGATCCGGCGCAGCATAAGGTTCGTAGTGAAGCTTACCCAGCGCATAGGTCTTATAGCCATGCGATGCGAAATGCTCGGCCAGCTTGGGCTGGTCGTCGTGAATTAACCCATCGTTGGATTTACGCCCCGTTGCCTTGTGAGGATAGTTGCCCGTTGTAATCGTCGCCCTGGCCGGGACGCATATGGGGTTGGGCGTAAAGGCGTTTGCAAACCGCACACCATCTGAGGCGATGCGGTCGATGTTCGGGGTTTGACATACTTCATTGCCATAGCAGCCAAGAGCATCTGCCCTGAGCTGATCAGCCATGATAAACAGAATGTTTAGCTTAGGGGCCACGGTTTTGTTCCTCATCAGGTCGTCAGAGACATCAGGCGTTTAATGCGCTGTTCAATCGGCGGGTGCGTGCAGAAAATACTCGACGCACGAGCTTCGAATTTCTTTATCGGATAAACGATGTAAAGCGGAGCGGTCGCGCCGTTGGCAACTTCAAGTACTTCCTGATCGCCGTTTAGTTTTGCAAGGGCCGAAGCCAACCCCTCCGGGTTGCGGGTTAGTTCAACACTGCCGACATCGGCGAGAAATTCACGCTGGCGTGACAGCGCCATCTGGATGATACGGGCGAGAATCGGTGCGAGAATGGCAAAGACTATCGCCGCCAGAAGAATAATCAGTTGGGCTCCCCCGCCGCCTCCAGACTTCCTGCGGGATCGTCTGCCACCACCGAACCACAAACTCCGCATGAAAACATGCGAGAGCATAACCAGCACGCCGACCATCACAGCGATCATCGTTGCGAAAAGAATGTCGTAGTTGCGGACGTGGCTGAGTTCGTGGGCCATGACGCCCTGAAGCTCATCGCGAGTGAGCTTGGCTCGCAGGCCTGTGGTTATCGCTACCGCAGCGTGTTGGGGGTTCCTGCCGGTGGCGAAGGCGTTCATCGCTGTATCGTCGATGAGGTAAATCTTCGGCACGGGCGTTCCACCGGCCAGTGAAAGTTCCTCGATGACGTTGTAAAGTTGCGGGTCGTCTTCGCTGGTGATAGGCCTTGCCTTGGAAAGGCCCAGCAAAACCGACGAGCCGCCATAGTAGCTGCCCAGCGTCATGAAAAACGCTATTAGCCCTGCGATGGCTGCGACGATTATCGCGAATCGCTGGTCGCCGCCGCCCCAGACCAACCCCACAAGCACGCCGAGGGCGATAAACACCACGGCAAATATCGCTATGAGAAAAAAGCTGTTCCGCTTGTTCCTGGCGATCAGTGTGTGATACGTCTCGACGGCCATGAAAACCTCAACTTGGACTTATCGGACGGACCTATCGGCTGGAATCCAACTGGAACTGCTCGATGCGTTTTACTTTGGACAAAATCATTATCAGCAGAATGAGCGTTACCAGCGGAATCGTGACTGAAATACATCCAACAATACTAACAAACGCCACAGGTATCGGCGTTTCCGGGCCGTGGGTAACTACAATGCCCTTTTCGGCCAACATGTCCAGAAGGAGTATATCTTCACTAGATTCATCCGGCCGATCGGTTGTGAAAAAATGCTCCTTATCCCCGATAACAATTGTGCCCGTAAGCCCTCCACGATCACCAAGCTGAACTGCCGTGATCGTGCCGGCCTTAACAGCCTCGATAAAGCCAGCATACGTTAGCGACTGAAGGGCAGAGCCCTCCAGCGGGCCAGCGTCCTGGCCGAGGGCGGCAGTAACTACGGCTGCGAGCATACATGCAATCAGAATCGTTCGTTTCATGTTTTCCTCTTTGTGGATCGTGGATCGGTTTTAAAACTGAACCTTCGGTGCTTCGCGCTGGGCGGGCGAATCAAGCTCGAAGTAGTCTTGGCGCGCGAAGCCGAACGCATTGGCAATGATGTTCTGCGGGAACTTCGCTCGCAAGGCGTTATAAACCGCAGCCGAGTCGTTATAGTGCTGCCGCGCGAATGCTATTTTATTTTCGGTGGAGGTAAGTTCTTCCTGCAACTGCGAGAAGTTCTGATTCGCCTTCAGGTCAGGGTAGCTTTCCGACAGGGCAAATAGCTGACGCAGCGCGCCTGATAAAAAGTTCTCCGCCTCGGCCTGGCCCTGCACGCCCTGTGCGGAGATGGCCTGGTTACGAGCCTGGATAACCCGCTCGAGCGTCTCCTTTTCGTGGGCGGCGTAGCCCTTAACTGCTTCGACGAGATTAGGAATCAGATCGTACCGACGCTTGAGCTGGACGTCGATCTGGCTCCAGGCTTCCCGGCAGCGAACGCGGCTGTGAATGAGAGCATTGTAGACCGCTATAGCCGCAAACACTATCAGTACTACTACGCCTACGACAATCCACAGAGCCATATTAATCTCTGCTAGCATGCGTGGCTCCTTTGTGCCGACCCCGCCGGCGGTTAGCCAATAACTTTCCGTTCTAAACGTCTGTCGACCTTATAGCCGCGAGGAGTAAAGGTCAAGGGAACCCCCGCGGATCAGTATAGACCTATACCGCTACGCCGAGGTTTCTCAGGCCGGCCGAGGCCTCGGCGGCCCCTACCGCACATACGCCAGCCAAGCCCAGGTTATTCGCCGCGCGAACGTTTTCGGCCCGGTCATCGACGAAAGCAACGTTCTCTGGGGACAAGGCCAGCCAATCAAGCACAGCCTCAAAGGCTTCTGGGGCCGGCTTGCGGACGCCCATCTCATATGAGCAGAACACGCGGTCGAAGTTTTTGAATAGATCCTCGCAACCAGGCCGCCATATGTCGGCGTGGACTTTGCACGTGTTGGTCAAACAGACAAGCCGGACGGTTTTGGCAAGGGCTGTTACCATCTCTTGAACCCCAGGCAGGACAGGCCCAAGTACGCTACTCCAGCAGGTAAGAAAATCATCGAAACTTATCGACAAGTCATTGGCTTCGGTAAGTAGCCGGTGATACTGTGCGATATCAATTAGCCCGCACTCCATGCGTTTGTAGTGCGTGTCGGCGTAAAAGATCCGCTCGAAATGCTCAACAGGCAGCCCTGTCACCGCCGCCCAGTTGGTAAAAGCCCTGGTATCGTCGGCCTCGATCAGCACATTGCCCAGATCAAACACAACCGCCTGAATCTTCGAGTTCGCACCTGCGTTATTATTCGATGTCATTTCGATTACCAGTTCGCTAATGAAAGTACTTCAACTTACCCCGTCTGATGCGGGAAACGTCTAGCTGAGTCTACCGCCAACAGGCCCTGCCCATCTAGTCCCTTCCACCGTTTCGCCGAAGCGACTATACTCCGGCCACTGGTATTTCGAGGAAGGACCGCGAATGACTGACGAGCGACAAGATACTAAAGATGATAACGCAGCCGCTATTACCGCACCGCCAAAACCCCGCCGGCGGAGGCGATGGCTAAAGCGATTCGCAATCGGCCTGGTAGCACTCCTGCTCATCCTGGTTGTAGCCGGGTTCATCTGCAATCGTCACGCGGAACAACTCCTCCAAGCTGAACTTGACGCCATCACCGCTAAAGGCGAGCCGATCCTGCTTGCAGACCTTGTCAGGCCGCCTGTCTCGGATGAACAGAATGCAGCACTGTTATATCGCAAGGCCATTGAAACGGATTTCTTCGTCAGCGATGACCCGGAGATTACTCGCCTGAGAGATATTCTATTTGAGCAGGACATTAGGGATCATATTCTCGTCCTCGGAGAAGATCGAAAAGCAATACTCGCCGAAAGCGACGATGCTTTATCGCTTTGCCGACAAGCCAGAGAACTGCCTGACGTCGACTGGGGGCAAAGGGATGCTAACTTCAACATGGAGCAGGAAGCGCTAATTTGGAGGCTGAGAAACCTGCTGACTCTCGCTGCCCAAAACGCACACGACGAGGAAGATGATCTGGCGGCTTGTGAATATCTGCTGGATTATCTGAGCCTGATAGAGGCGATCAATTCCGGGCCGTATTTGATATACCATCTGATTGCCACATCAATGTTCGGTGAGGCCTGCTTTACGATTGAGGATATGTCATTCGAAATGGACTTATCCGACCCGCAACGTTCTGCACTCGCAAAGCAACTGATCGATAAGTTTGGCAGCGAAGCTCCCGACCAGCAAAGCTTCGCCAGGGCCTTAATTGGCGAACGGTGCCTGGGGATTGCCGAGATGAATC
>SDBT01001122.1_pt1 | contig 46083 bp, 85 predicted proteins | sample 2277101 | NCBI WGS metagenome assembly SDBT01 (sample SAMN10404973, study PRJNA504765) | marine sediment metagenome | isolation source: marine sediment core GS10_PC15, 103 cmbsf | place: Arctic Ocean: Southern Knipovich Ridge | collected 2010 | reverse complement strand
AAGTCACAGGTAATGAAAAAGAAACGTATGATGTAGCAGAACTCGAAGACGCAATGGAACAGCTACGTGATAACGCAGTTCCATACGAAAATCCCTAAATGGTAGAATGGCGGAGTCTGGTTTATCGCACCTGTCTTGAAAACAGGAGACTCCCGTAAAACGGAGTCCGTGGGTTCAAATCCCACTTCTACCTCCAATTACACTGGTATGCAAATGGTTTAAGCGGCTGGACTCTCAATCCAGTGCCTTTTGGCTTTGCGGGTTCGAATCCCGTCCGGTGTGCCAGTATCAGTAAATAATAGCGATGTAACTCAGCGGCCAGAGTGTGACCTTCATAAGGTTGAAGTCGTCGGTTCGAATCCGACCATCGCTACCAATTCTTGGGTGAATAATGAAACTAGAAGAAGCATTTGCAAAAAGAGCGTACGGTCGAAGTCGTAGCAAACAACTGAAAGCCAAGTATGGCTCCGTCGAATTCACACAAGTCGTCTATGAGTATCATATGTCATATGAAACATACGATCGCCTAACAGAGGAGGGTGACGAAGAGCTCGAGAAAGCTATTGAAAATTGGCCTGCCTATAAAAATTATTCGGATGCGTTGTATACCTATGCTCACGGAGCAAATAATATATTCACACTTACTTTTCATTTACCGAGCATCATCTCTCTTAAAGAGTTCCAGACTTTTATGGATACCACAATTAAAGATCTTCTTGACGTATAAAGGACTTGGTAGTGAAACTAACGGAAGCAATTAGTAAACGACGGACGTACGGAGATAGAAATTCCGCTAGTGGCACATACGTTAATGCTAAATTTGGAATTGTAGAGTACGATCTTAAGATCGATGCTCGGTCGTTTGGTTACGACCACGACAAGCTGAGTGAATTTGAAGAAAAAGTATACGAGTGGCTCCGCTCATTTAAGACTGACCCGTCGAGCGCCCGATATGCACCTGAGTGGGATTATCATGGACACGACGAAGGAATCGTTGAGCTTCGCCTTCCCCTTCCAGTGCACGTTCCGATCAAAACAGTAATACGAAAACTCGACTCAATAATAGAATCACTATGAAATTAAAAGAAGCATTTGCAAAGAAAGCATACCGAAACCGAAACGGAATTCAAGGACAACATTGTACTGGAACGGCTGGTAAGGTTACGTATAATATTCGTTTCAATGAACAATTAGATGCAGACCAAAAAGATGAAGTTACTGACCAACTGTACGGTTGGCTGCAAACTATCGGAGAACGCAAGAAGCCAGATTGGGATCGCGAGGTTAGAGGTCAACCGCAGCGGCCAGGCTTTGCCGTTTACGTTACGGTGCCTGGAACTGTTTCACTACAAGAGGTAGTAGATCACATTGATTCATTCGTCCGTTCAACATGAAGTACTTCGGTATTGGCTTAAGTAAGACCGCAACGTCGTCGTTACGGCAAGCGTTCGCCATACTGGGATTTCGAGCTAAACACTATCTTCGTGAGTTTGAATATTACGATAAGATGGATTTGTGGGATTTCTATGACGATCTTCCAGTTCCAATGCGATATAAAGAACTCGATGAACGATTTCCTGAATCCAAGTTCATATATACTAATCGCAGTATGAATGAATGGCTCGATTCATGTAAAGTGCATTGGGGAAGGAAAGCACACATAACGAAAAGCGATTGGCCGAAATATAGAACAGAACTATTTGGTCAGCTGGCTTATAACCCTGAAGTATTTCAGAGAACATACGAACAACACAAACTTGAAGTAGTGGAATATTTCAAGGATAGGCCTGATGATTTAGTCATCATGGATATTTGTGCTGGTGATGGTTGGGAAACGCTTTGCCCCTTCATAGGTAAAGCAACACCAAAAGTACCATTTCCACACAAGAACAAACGAAAGATTTTTTAATGCGGGTGTAGCTCAATTGGTAGAGTTCTTGATTTCCAATCAAGATGTTGAGGGTTCGAGTCCCTTCACCCGCTCCAATTGGTAGGGTGCAGGAGTATGGCTAAACTGCCTCGCCTGGAAAGTGAGTGGTCCTTACGGACACGTGGGTTCAAATCCCACCCCTACTGCCAATAGCACCATAGAACATTGTAACTCCAACGGATGATCATAATTCAACCAAGGAGAAATATGATGAAGACGTTCGAAGAGATGGTAGGTAAGACGTTTAAGTTTTACGGTGTAAATTGCAATTGCTTTAAGCTCAATACGCTTGTTTGGGAAGCAATCGAAGATGAAAGTGATGGGTACCGCTCATATCTGGATTCGGTTGTTCGAGCAGACAACAAGTTGGTATTCTCGAGCCGTGAATTCGCAAGGGTTCGGGTAGAGGATGCTGATAGTGGTAGGTATTTTGAAGGATGGCAATTGGTGGATGAACAGGATGGTCACGTATGGCTGCGCTTCGGCACAGATTATTGCGACGACTATTATCCTTGCTTCACCTTCGAGTACCAACCGAAAAAGGCTTAGGTCTGGTGGGGTTGCTTGCAGCCCCATTTTCCTATAAATACAAGACACAATAAAGGAACCCTTATTATGAATGTACGAAGTGCAATCCTTAACAGTCTTGCTGACGGTCAGAAATCCCTGACAGAATTACTGAAGCTGGATTACTTAGACCGGCTGATTACGAGAACTCTAAATCGGATGGCTCGCCATAACCGAATCGAAGAGCACGATGGTGTATACGCACTTATCGGTAAACTCGTAAAACCAAACAAACCTGTTGAAGTTGTTGAAGTTGTTCAAGTTTCCGCAGAAGAAGCAATGAATATGCTTGCTGATGCAATCGAGAATGGTGAAGTTGACCGAACCGAATTGCTTAATGTTCTCGACCAGTCCGTCAAGAACGTTGTACTCACTATGAAGACAATGTCGATGGAAGATATTTTGATCTTGAAAAAAGCTGAGCAGGCAGGGAAGACCCGCAAGAGTTTGATCGCCGCAATTGAAAAGCTAGAGGGCTAAATGAAACAAGAAATTTCCTGTCCAATGTGTCATACGAATGACTGGAACGAAGATAACTGGATGCCGCCTCCTGACGATTGGCTAGAGTTCTCCACATGTAAAGAGTGTGGGTTTGATTTGGTATTCAAAGATCAGAGTCGGCGAAGTGAACTACGATTCAAAGCACGTAAAGCAACTACACGAATTATACAAAAGATGAACGTAGCATGAAACTGAACGAGGTGACCGAGACGGACGCAGATACACTCGAACGCGGCGGGACGGTTACGTACACAAAAAAATCACTGGCTGAATGGATGAATTGGTATCTTAAAGACTGGCGCGAATACGGAGAAACGTCAAGCCATTTAAGATTTAGTAAAAGAACGTATTTTCTAGTACAGCCTACCGACATACCCGATAAGCTTCTTAGAAGCGTTAACGCTGATATTAATGAGTTAGATCCAAACGAGTATTCTGAAGACACCTTTGAAGAACATCGAATGGATATTCTTATCTACGCAATGAAGTATCTTAATTTATCCGTCCCCGAATAACGGTAGAGTGGCAGAGCATGGTTTAATGCACCTGTTTCGAAAGCAGGCGTGTCTCTCACACAGGCACCGTGGGTTCAAATCCTACCTCTACCGCCAAATTGGCCTGTAGCACAACTGGCAGTGCATTCGGCTCTGACCCGAAAGGTTGAAGGTTCGAATCCTTCCAGGCCAGCCAATAAATCTTATAGGGGAATCGTCCAATCGGTAGGACATGAGACTTTGAATCTCAGAATGCCAGTTCAAGTCTGGCTTCCCCTTCCAACTTATCGTTGATCGAGTACTTGTTTGATTAAAGCGAGTTTTCGCTGCAAATTGTATGGTTCTGCACCCAGCATCTGCTCACCGGAAACAATCTTATCAATCTGGTCCAACATTTCCGTATCACTGGCATGAGCCTGTGTCGGCGAGGATTTCCATGGCCAATCTGTATCGTTGTCCGAAAGTCCTTCATTTAGCACACCAGCAAGCTCTAACAATCTTTTCTTATTCATAAACTTATTTATGGCACCGTGGTGAAATTTGGTAAACGCACTACGTTTAGACCGTAGCGGCCGTAAGGTCTTGAGGGTTCGAATCCCTTCGGTGCTACCAATTCTCTCTAAATATACGTATGAAATTACTTGAAATTGCAAAAGGCCTTTCAACAGCGGATTTGCATCGCGTTCAACGCCGCGGAAAATCGTTACATGATGTAATCACCTATAGTCTAGAATACGAGCGTTCACCGTCGTTGACTCAATCTATTGACCTGTTGATGAAGGACGAAGACCTTCTCTACGAAGGCCCAATGTTTCGTGCCGTCGTGATGGAGGCAAAAACATTTTTCCAGATGCCCGACATACGTCCAGTGTTTACTTACATCCAACAATATATGCACAAAGAACCAGACCAACATTACGCTTGGTCCGCCGACCTTCAAGGCATGCAAACTGCTATTGGGATTAACGCAGACAATGAAGTATATGGAGACATAGAAGGGTGGAACATTTGCCCTGTTCTCAGACAAACTGGTCGTGGCGTAGACGTGGTAGAGGTTTTTAAAGCAGCTGGTAACAAGTGGGGGCTCGAGGACGAAGAGGAAGTATTCGCCAGATACAACTCAAGCGTTGAACTCTATGGTTTTTTGTGGGGCATTCGCGAAGCTGGTACGCCTAACCAAAAGTTCTATCACGTAAAAGATTATCGTGATATGCTTGACTATGCGAAGAAAGAGGTGGACCGTCATCAGGGATTAGATGATTATATGAGGGGTAAAATATGAAACAAGCAAACGCAAGACATATTCTCGTAGCCGATGAAAAGCTATGTCAGAATCTAAAAACAGAAATTGAGGGTGGGGCCGACTTCGCCACACTCGCAACGTCACATTCAACTTGCCCATCTGGAGCAAGTGGTGGTGACCTTGGAACCTTTCGACCTGGACAAATGGTACCGGAGTTCGATAAGGTCGTATTCAACGAAGCATTGAATGTAGTTCATGGTCCAGTAAAGACCCAATTTGGGTATCACTTGCTGGAAATTACCAGCCGAACGTAAAACAAAGCCTCTGTGGTGGAACTAGGTAGACACGCCAGATTTAGGATCTGGTGCGCGAAAGCGCGTGTGGGTTCGATTCCCTCCAGAGGCACCAAATCGGAGAAGTAAATGAAAGTTTTTGTATCACATTTTTATGTCGACTTTGATGTTAGCCTTACAGCAATAGGTATGACACTTGAAGCTGCTCAATACGCAAGCGAACAAACAGCAAAAACATACATGAGTGAGACCATTACGTGGAGCCAAGAGGATGGTCGCACAGTCGGTTCACTTTCTTGTGGAGACGCTTGCTATATAATCGAAGAACAGATAGTGACGACGCAGGAATACTAATGCAGATTTCACTAAAACTCATCATTAGCCGACTCTGCATCGATTTGTGTTTTGCGTGGGGCGAAAGATTCGAACGTGAGTTTGCGTACGGAACCGACTATACGAACGGCAAGTACTTTCGTGTGCAGTTATTGGGATTCCATTTCGGCACCTATTATGATGCCAGTTGACCAGGTCACCCATTTGATGGGATAAAGGGGTAACCCTTACAGAGAGACGTACATGAAAAGCATAAATGGTGAGACGATTCTTGAATTGCTCGCGGACGCATTCGAATTTGTGTGCGATCGCTGGGTTGAAATTGGTCTAAGTCTAGCGGTCTTAGTGGCTGTAAGTCTGTTTGTCGGACTCATTGTCCACACAGACCAACAAAACAGCGAACGTAATGCTAGGCGCGCATATTGCTACGAGCAGAATTACGCTGAAGTGATGAAATCAAAGTACACACCTTACTACTATTGCTTTGATGCACGCAGAGATGCAGATTCGCAGCCCATAAGGTCAATTCCTGAGAGCGTATGGAAAGACACTAAATAACTGCATGAAATTACACGAGCTGCTAGAAGCAATGGACGATCTTCACGCCCTACATGAGTTTCCAGGTGGATGGATTCATGCTGATGGTGCGATCAACTTCAACAAATACGAAGAAGGTGAAGATCCACATCAGATAGAAGATCATTCATACAATGCTTACATCCACTTTGAAGACAAGCTCGATTGGGACGACGACGTTGATATGGTCGATGCAACACATGACGTTGCGTGGAAGCACGGCTGGATTAAATTCGCTGTTGCTCCTATAGTATTATTTGCTGCTTGGGACAAACAAGTAACTCCTCAAGCAATTGAGGGATTGAAACAATTAATGGTTCGCGCTGAAAAAGTACGACCAAATCTCAAATACGAATTCTCCCCCACCGCAACCAAAGTACACAAAGAATCTCCGGCGTTGACCAGAGAGCAAGCATTAGAGTATCTTAGTACCCTAAACTAGTCATTAGGTATTAGGGTCATGGATAAGCTTGAAATTGCTAAGAGAGTAGCTGGTTGGCTGCTGAGTCTAATGGAGATAGTGTGGGATTTTGTGTGGGAATACGCACTTGTGTTTTTCTTGGTGGGACTTGTAGCCTTGATGGGGTGGCTCCTTGTATTGGCAAGCGATAACTCTTTCAAACGAGACCAAGAAATCGAGGCTCGCTCGGAATACTGCTATGAGCAGGGATATAACGAAGTTATTCAATCAGAGCACCCACCGTATTGGTATTGCTTTGACGCTCGGCGAGATGGCGACAAAACGCTCGGAGTTCCTGTGAAAGTATGGGATTCTGTAACTAGAGGTAATGCTAGCTAGGCAGTCGCTGGATATGGCGCCATATCTAGAGGAAGCTCAGGACATGCCCGGAACGCGTAGGAGGACCTAGTCCGTTTGTACTACGATATACTTCGCCGCAGCGAGGGGGCATGCAACGCAAACAGACTGAGGAAAGTTCCTTCCTTTGAAGTCGGGTAGCGGCAGCTCTTAACGGAGCCTACGAAAGTAGAGACGAATGACTGTCCACGACAGAATCCTGGCTATCGGCTAGCAGGTCCTCGTTCATGTTCTGTGGTATCGAACTGAAATATTAGTTCGTGCACAGCTGCATCACTTGTTGTGTAATCAAGATCAAACTTGTGATAGATTAATTTGCAACCATAGTAATGGTCTGTGAACGCAACACTATCATCTCCACACATACAATCAACACGAAGAATCAATCGAGGGTCAAGCTGTTCGATTGGTGTGAGCCGTCGTTCAAGAAATTTTGAAATTGTATCAGTAGCGATATCTTGTTCCAACATGACAATAAGTGTTTTGGATACGTGATTTCGACCGCATGAGATTACTTGTGCTGAAAGCAACTGTTCTTCATAGTTAAAGCTCGTGTTGAATCGAACACGAAACCTATGTGTGAGGGCGGGTTGGAGGATGCCTGAAGTTTGCGGCAAGGCAGAAGGTTGATTAACGTCTATGTCATATATTGTAGCCATTATGTGATTTCCTTATCGGGTTATATGTTATGATCATATTTACGTAAATAGCAGCATGAATCTAAACCCTTATTTCTACAGAACAAATATATCGTTCGACATTGAAAGATTGCGAAACGACGTCCATATGATCCTCGAGCACTATCCAAGTGATGCGGCTCATTTCGGAGGTGGACAATATTGCTACGATCGAATCTCCTTAGTTCATCGCCCTGGAATCACCGACCCATTAGAGAAGGTGTATCTATCTGGCCGACAAGGATATCTCGGTCCTGTAGCCAATGAAGCTGAATCTGACTTCACGGTTTTCAACGAAGAGTTTCAAGAAACATATATTCATCAGGTGTATCTCTCACTAGAAGAGCAAATTGAAAAGAAGCTCGGACGCGTTCGAATCATGCGTCTAAATCCCAAAGATTCTTACATATGGCATCGCGACAAAGGAGAACGATATCATATGGCGATTGACACACATCGTAGTGCAACACTGACGTGTTCGCAAGCATCTGGACAAACAATTGTCAATCCGACAACAGACCATATACCCGCTGACGGTTCAGTGTGGTATTTGAATACTGATGCTATGCACATTGCTGCAAATCCAGCTGGTATGGTTCGATATCATCTGGTGTTCAATGTTGCTTTTGACATTGGCTGAGTGGTGGAATTAGGTATACACGCTAGATTCAAAATCTAGTGGCCGAGAGGTCATGAGGGTTCGATTCCCTCCTCAGCTACCAAATGTTGACCTTCTAACTTTGACCCCTGTAGATTTAACCCGTTACGTAACAACTTACTTTTAGGGGAAGAAATAATGAATATGTTGAAGGTTATTCTGGCAAGTGCACTTCTTGCTTTCACGTCGATCACGTTGGCTGATGTCGACGACTACGATGGTGTATCTGGTTCCAACCATAGCGCCTCTGGTGATGCGCACCACTGTATCACTCCAAGCACAGGTTGCCTAGGCGGTGACGGTGGTGGTGACGACGGTGGTGATACTGGTGGTGATGCTGGTCCTGCTGCAGGCGATACTGGTGACGACGGTGGTGACGACGGTGGTGACGACGGTGGTGACGACGGTGGTGAAAGCGAAGGTGGTGATAACGCTTACTAAGTCTTAACCAAAAGACTACGGAATAAGGGAGCTATGCTCCCTTTTTCTTTATGGGGACATGGTGAAATTAGGTAGACGCAGGAGGTTTAAAACCTCCCGGCCGAAAGGTCATGCGGGTTCGAGTCCCGCTGTCCCTACCAAAATACTAAATACCTTCATGAAATTCCAAGAAATCTTTGAAGGCGATGTAGTTAATATTGATGACGCAAGACAACGTCGTCGCAATACCGACAAGTGGTTCAAACGCACCGTCACGGATGCGTTTCCGCCTGATGACATTCCTGAACCCCTCCAACGAGCTGCAGCCGACTTAAAGGCCTCCAGAGCAGCGGTTGCCGCAATGGACTCCCCCAAAGCCTCCTTATCTAAACTTCCTCTACGTTCACGTGATGACATTGCGAAGCAAGTCAAAAACGTTCTAAGCGATCTCGACACAAAGTATGCTTGGGTCGATGAACATACGGCGATGGCTCATTATAACCCAGCGGACTATGTTCGAGCTGTAAATGCTTTCGATCAGTTGTTCGGCGACCGACAACGAACGGGTCGTACAGCCTACATCTGGCATGTAGACGACGTTACAATTACGTTCACGTTGGAAACGAGAAAAATTATTATTGAAATCGAGTAACGAGTGGTATCCTTGCTCGTTTTGAGGTATAAGTATATTCTATAATAATAAGAAAATGGGAGGGGTCATGTCAGACACCGAAAACAATAATATTCTAGATGACCTTGATCGTCTAGGCGAAGCCGAAATAACTCCTGAAGAACTAATCTCACAAATCGACGAACTGTATAACGCTATCATCGACATAGCGCCGGACGATAAGCAGATAACGCGTGATGAGCTTGAAGAAGCTGTTTGTGCGATTCAGGCAGATGCAAAAGCAGAAAGGGAAGCGAGAGCAGCTCTTTTAGCTTCTGAAACACCCGAAGAGAAAGTCACCCGAGAAGTTCTTGAAGGTCTACATCATCCAAAGCGTGCCGATGTTATCAGCGCACTCCTCGACAATCAAAGAAACCACGACACAAGTATGCTGAAAGCTCAGCCAGAAGGAAAAGCTACAATAAATGGACCTCGAGCGATCATGACAAATATCCTGTCCGAGCAGTCAGTCGCTGACATCTATGATAAAATGACTATGTTTGACCTCGTTGGCGTTCAGCCAATGGCTGGTCCTGTTGGTCTGCTGTATACCCTTCGGTATCGATACGAAGAGCCGGTGATTGAATATGCAGATGAGGAGAAGCCATCGACATCGTTCATGAGTACATATGTTCCACTAAATGATGAAATCGATGTTACCCCTAAGTCGTTTGCAGAAATCCCAGAAGACTCGAACAAAAGACTTTCATTGAACGTCATTAGTGCCGCCATTGAAGCTCGAACGAAGAAACTTAGTGCTGGATGGACAGTAGAAGCAATGCAAGACCTCGATGACTTACACGGCATCGATATTGTAGACGAACTACGCGGTGCGATATCTAGCGAAATTGCGCTGGAGAACGATTATGAGATTCTTATGGATCTGCGCCATCTAGCAAAATATCCAGATGGTGTTAAAGCTAATGGGTCTAAAGCAGTTCAGTTAGAACTTACAGAAGAAGATCTCACCAATCGCGAGCAAATAAGAGCGAAGCTTTGTATCACGATTAATAGAGAGTGTAATCAAATCGCTCGACATACTCGTCGGGGTGCAGGAAATTGGGCCGTCGTATCTCCGATGATGCTTACTTACCTACAAATGTCTGGTTCTCTTGCTCCTCCTGCAAAAGAAAAAAGGTCTTCATTCCATTCTGGAATTGTTTCTGGAGGTACGCTCAATGGCACGATTTGTGTCTATGTTGATCCTTACCTGGACAACGACGATATCTTGCTTGGGTATAAAGGAATCGGACCAACCGACGCTGGATATTTCTGGGCACCGTATATACCAGTGATGTCATCTGGTGTTGTTATTAATCCCGTAACGTTCCAACCAGTTATGGCACTTATGACACGCTCTGGTAAGCATTCATTCAAGGCCGAAAGCGGTTGCATGGGTAATAGTTCAGATTATTATCGTCTCATCGAAGTTACTCTTCCAGGTGATATTGAAGATGTATCAACAGACGGTTTGCCTTCCACTCCCTTAAGCGCAGGTGAATTTAAGGAACTTCACGATCAGGGTAAGGAGATCAGCGATAACATCAAGGCTGACTTCCAGGCTATGTTCACGAGTAACGACGAAGGTGTAATCATTACAGGTGACAGTGAAGTTGAGGACATTGGTCCTTGCTGCGGTGGAACCGATGGACGTGGTAGCCGAATAGAAACTCTTTCAGCTTTAAACAACGAACTTTCCGATCTTGAATATTTCCAAAAGAAAATATGGAGAGGAATTCGAATTCCTCAGAGTTGGATGGAGGAGAAGGCCAACGACGCCAATTACAATCCACCATCGATCCTAAAAGATTTCTTCATTAGTGAGGAGGAAGAATAATGAGTGAACTTGATTTAGACTTCGACTCAGGAGTGGACGAAAAGAGATTCAACGAATTAGTTTTAAATGTACGACACCTTCTTGCTGACTTGACCCAAGCAGGCATAGATTTCGAGAATGCGTCAAACCGAAATATGGCTGCATCACAAGCATATTATGCTGCCGTCACCGAGTTAAACCAATTCGTTGCACACGCGACTCAAATGCCGATGCAAGACGCAAATGACATTAAATATGAGTCAAAATTTTTATAAGAGAGAAACATAAATGACAGATCCAGTACTAGACCATCTATTTAAAAATCAGAAGACCAAAGCAGGAACAATCGATGACATCATTTTAATCGTTGACCGTTCTGGTTCAATGAATGCTATCCTTCAGGATGCGCAGGGCGGCGTAAATGCCTTTATCACAGAGCAGAAAGAAGTCGGAGAAGCCTTCTTCACCCTCGTCGAGTTTGACGACCGCTACGAAGAAGTACACAATCAGACTGAGCTCAGCATGCTTACAGAAGAGTATATTCTAAAGCCACGGGGCATGACAGCACTACTTGATGCTATTGGCAAGACGTGCGGCGGATATAAGCCAAAGGGCAACGGCAAGGTTATTGTTGCTGTCGTCACGGACGGTGAAGAGAATGCTAGCCACGAGTGGACACGTAAAGACCTATTCGATATGATCACAAAGAAACGCGAAGAGGATAAGTGGGAGTTCGTATTCCTTGCATCCGGCCAAGATGCAATTCAGGAAGGTAGCTCAATGGGATTTGCCTCAGGCGATAACGTTAACTATAATGCAAGCGACATTGGTGCAACCAAGTCTGCATTCACATACGCAAGTTCGAACGTACGATCTTTGCGTTCAGGTGGTCCAAAGCTCAAGCAGTCGGACTATGATATAATCCTACAGGACGAACAGTCTAAGTAAAAAGCTTATGTGTGGAATCGTTGGTATCGTTGGACAGTCGCCTGTCAATCAGGACCTGTATGACTCACTAATCCTCTTGCAGCATCGAGGTCAAGACGCTGCAGGAATGGTGACGTACGACGAAACTAATCAACGAATCCACCTTCGCAAGAACAACGGATATGTTCGCGAAGTGTTCAAGACAAGACACATGGCCAAACTCCAAGGGAACATGGGGATTGGTCATGTCCGATATCCAACTGCTGGCTCTTCTGATGATTCAGAAGAAGCGCAACCGTTCTACGTAAGTTCTCCCCACGGCATCGCACTTGCTCATAATGGAAACCTCACGAATTCCGAGCAATTGCGTGCCGACGTCTTCGAGAAAGACTTACGACATATCAACACACAATCCGATTCCGAGTTAATACTCAGCGTATTTGCTCGTGAGTTGAGGCGCGAAAGTGGAGAACATGAATCGTTTACTGACGAAGTGTTAGCTGCCGCGGAAAAGACAATTAGTCGATGCGAAGGTGGATACGCTGTTGTCATATTGATTGCCGGAAAAGGAATCGTGGCATTTCGTGACCCAAATGGGATTCGTCCACTATGCGTTGGTCGTCGAGGCGACGAATGTATGGTTGCATCAGAAAGTGGTGCGCTTCAAGCCAACGGATATGAATTGCTACGCAGTGTCGAGCCAAGCGAAGTAATTTACTTTCCGATTGCTGGTTGGGACGATAGAGCGGTCACTTCGCCACCGATACAAGAACGAGTAAAATCGTTTGCTCCATGCATCTTTGAGTATGTGTATTTTGCTCGACCAGACTCAATCCTTGACGACGTATCTGTATACAAGGCTCGTCTACGTATGGGAGACGTTCTCGCCGATAGGATTCTTGAGAGATTTGGAAAGGATCATGATATCGATGTTGTCATTCCGATTCCATCGACCAGTCGAACTTCTGCTTTACCACTAGCACATAGACTTGGCGTGAAGTACAGAGAAGGGTTCATCAAGAATCGTTACGTTGGACGAACGTTTATTCTTCCGTGTCAAGAAGAGAGACAAAAATCCGTGCATCATAAACTCAGTGTGATGGACCTAGAATTCAAAGATAAAAACATTCTTCTTGTAGACGACTCAATAGTTCGAGGTACCACTTCTAAAGAAATCGTTCAGATGGCCAGGAACGCCGGAGCGAAAAAAGTGTATTTTGCATCTGCTGCTCCCCCAATCCGATTCCAGAATGTATACGGAATCGACATGCCTTGTCGTTCAGAATTGATTGCACATGAGCGAACTGAAGAAGAAGTGGCCACGCTAATTGGAGTCGACCATCTCATCTACCAAACACTGGACGACCTCATCGCAGCAGTCCAGGATGCTCCGCGTTCTATCGCACGATTTGACACGTCCTGCTTCAACGGCGAATACGTAACAGGTGTCGGTTCGGACTACCTGGACAGCGTGGAGAAACGCCGCAAGGACTGCACATTCTAGTGCCCTGTTGACCCCAAACCCTAATTCCTGGACAGTCTCTCCCACATTCACGCCAAATTCGGAGGAAAGACCTAATGGCACTGATATCAACTATCAAATTCGCTGGTCCTGACGCCAGAGACATGTTCAAGTGTCTATCCGTCAAAGGCCGCCTCGTTGTCGATCCTGGCAAAATCTATACTCGCCAAACAATCGACGTTCTCAACAGCATGACCAATCGTGGCAAATACGACGTCACGACCATCGAACCGAAATTCCCGAACAGCGCAAAAGCGTTTCGAGAGGCCAACGGAGTCGAGGTGAAACGGTAATGGAAATGCCCGGCATCGGAACAGCGGTGCTCTTGGGACTTGTCACAATGAGTCCATTCTTAATGCTCGGTTCGCCGTCCGCAGCACTTGAAGCTCGCGAAGCGAAACGAGCAGCCATTCAAGCTGAAATCAATTATCGTTGCGCCAAGCCAAACATGATTGAAGTTACTCGATATACGGGACTCAGCATGAAGGTGTACAAATGCAAAAAGTAAACAACGATTGGATTAAAGACCCCAGATGGAAACGGATGTATGTCACAGGACCTGACCGTAACTACTTTAGGTTCATGACTGCATTACCGATCGTGTTAATGCTCCTCGTAATTTACGTAGGACTAATTGTACCAACTCTCTAGAAAGGAAAAAGCAAATGAAGCGAAATTATATGGTCGTGGATGCAACCAACAAAGTCGTATCCGATTACTTCGCGAACAGGGAAGACGCGAAAGTGGTTCGAAATGAACTGCAGGGCGAACTTGCTCCTCATGGAGGGGCTCCTCGCGAAGATTCACAGCATGGTGAAGGGAAACCGAGTGGGCGCGACCGTCGCGAATCTTGGAAGGTCCGTGTTTCTTATGGTCCCGATCACTGGAGGAATGCATCATGAGAAAGCAGAAAGGTGCTGTTCTTATTGTCAGCATGATCTTACTGATGGTCATCACCATTCTCGCTACGGAGGGAATGAAAACATCGACCATGCAAGTGGTTATGGCCAGGAATTATCAGAATAGTGCGACGGCTTTCATGTGGGCCGAAAACGGTCTCGCGGCGGGTGGGCAGGAACTCAGAACTGACTTCGAAGGCGTCAAGAACGCTTACATCGCCAACGGTAATAGTTACTTCGACTCTCTTACAATGGGTCCAACCTCTTTCGAGTATGAGCTTACTTATTACGACGAAGCAGCTATGGGAACTGGACTTGAAGCGTTTCTGGTTCGCTCTACAGGAAATATGCTGGTGTCGACCCGAATCGTTGGTTCAACGTTTATTCATTCGGAGATTCCAGTAAACATCAATAGTGCGCTTTCACTGCATCCAGCGGGTAACGTTACGTTGAAAGGCAACTCAACGATTAGTGGATACAATCATGACGTTCCTACCGACTTCGATTGTAATGGATCTGGCTGCGCTGGTTCTCTGAATGGGACGGACGATGCGCTGGGAATCTACTCCGAGACAAATGTCGGTGACCTGAATACGATTGGCAGTCCAACTTTAGAAGGTGCTCCTGCGGCCACTCAAACTGGTGGTGGTGCATACAACCAAAACTATTGGAACGACTACGCTGACAACGTTTCTAGCCTAGCGACTATCCATAACGGTGAAGATGCGAATGGGAATATCAACTGGGGAACACGAGACAATCCAGTGATTCATGTCATCGACCAGTCAATGATGATCAACGCCAGCTTAGATGGTGCTGGAATTCTTATTATTTCAGCGAATGTCATCATCAACGGAAATTTCCACTTCGAGGGACTGGTTCTCATTGTCTCGAATGGCCCAGTTGAATTTACGGTTGGTGGTACAGCTCGAATCTTCGGAGCGACAGTTGCTGCTAGTCCGGATGCAACAATCGATGTCGGTGTGACTGGTACTCCAGGAATTCTTTATAGCCTGGAAGCACTGACTAACCTAAACAACATCAGCGGAGTCCGGCGGACTGCGTGGTTTGAGGAGAAGAGATAATGGACCATAACGATTTTTGTGAGCTAACAAGGCTCATACGTGACAGTAGTTTCGAGATGGAGGAGATAACGCTCGATGAGAATTCTCTTCCATACGACAACAACTTACAGGGTGAAGGTGAGGCCATCGCGACCGGAGAACCTATACAAAAGTGGTATAAGCGCAGATAAACTGCGCCTTATGCCAAGGGTTGACAATTCTTGTGCGCGAGCGTAACCTAAAGCCTTCAAAGTGATTTATTTTGGGTATAACAGAGGAACTTCAGATGAAAAAGTATTTGGTGGGTATTGCAGCAGCATTGATGCTCGCAGGTGGTACAGTCGCGGTGGCCAGTGAAGTCGAAGACTTTTCCGGTCCGTACGAGGCAGAATGGCTGGCAAAGTACGGTTGCAGCATGGCTGACTGGCAGTATGAGCGCGAAAGTTGCGTCTCACTAACTGGTGTGAATGCACGCGAGTGGCAAGCCGAGCGAGAGCTGAACGCTGACGAGCAGAATTGGGCACGCATGGACGAACAGAGTCAGCGTGGCGGTGGCGATGGTGGCAGCAACGGTGGCAGCAACGGTGGCAGCAACGGTGGCGGCGGCAGCAACGGCGGCGGCGGCGGCGGTGGCGGCGGTGGCGGTGGCGGTGGCGGCGGTGGCGGTGGCGGTACTGGTGGCGTCGGCCAAGGTAACGGTTCCGATACTGGTAACGCTAACGGCGGCGGTCAAGCCAACGGAGCAGCTTCAGCTGGAGCAGGCGCAACTGGCGCAGCCAATAGCGGCGGCCAAGGTGGCGGCGGTGGCGGCGGTGGCGATGGCGGTGGTGGTAGATAATCACCAATCGTGTTAAATACGAGGGGAGAGATCATGCGGTCTCTCCCTTTTTTCAGTTCATAGAGGAGATGTTTGTTGAAGATAAGACTGATTGATATTGATGGCACCAATGACATTGTAGAAATGCATATAGCCAAAAATAAAGCCACGGTTGCTGGGCTGGACTTGATTCCAGTTGCGCCAAAGGCAAACCCACCCGTATACAAGATCATGGATCATGGAAAGCTCAAATACGATCAAGGAAAACGGAAAAAGAAGGGGAGAAAAGTCCAAACAAAAGAGGTGAAGTTCAGCTCTCGAATAGAGGGTGGTGACTTCAAAACGAAGATGAAACAAATTCGTCGTTTCCTCGACAAGAAACATAAGGTAAAGTGTACGCTCTGGTATAGGGGTCGAGAAATTGCGCACAAGGAACTTGGTATAAAGGTTCTTGAGCGGGTTGCAGAAGAACTTGGCGAGGAAGTAAAAATCGAACAACTCCCATCTCTTCTAGGACGCTCGCTAACAATGATGCTCGCTCCAGCGACATGAGGAAAAATTATGTATCACGAAGACATTCATGGTAATCGTTACGACAGTGAACCTATAAGTGACGATTACGTCGGGTATCATTCAGGTTACGAAGACGACCTATTCACATATGATCAAGCGATCATCGTTCTTAAAGAGCTTGCTCATTATCTTGACACGCTGGACCCGTCTCAATTCGATCAAGAAAACTTTTTTGGTGCCGTTAATCAAGACGACCGCTGCGGATGCATTGCTGCTCATAGCATTTGGACGAAAGGTAAGACTAGGTTTCCAACTGGCGTGAATTTAGAAGACTCACCGGCGTATCGAGCCGCCGCTATTATCAGCGAACACGATGAATACGATGAGACAGATCATCACCAGTGGTCACAATATCTCTTTGAAGTCGAATCTGAGGGCGAAGAGCACGCTTACGATTTAGACGTTTCATATTACGATGCGACCGCGAAGGGTGGCGCGGCGCGAATTCGTGAATTCCTTCTGGAGCATGGCGAGTATAAAACGAACAAAGGATTTTATGTAGCTTCGGAAAATCTGGAGGACCTCGTATGAGAACAACAGACGATTACGTATTCTTTTGGGGAGGTCCATTCAGTCAGTGGGCACACAGTCCGTTTACCATCGGCGTTCGAACATATAGCTGTGCAGAGCAGTGGATGATGTACATGAAGGCTGTTACATTCGGCGACCTAATAACCGCTGACCTGATTCTAACTGAAGACCGGCCGAGTGAACAGAAAGCACTAGGACGAAGGGTCTCGGGATTCGACGCCGATGTTTGGTCGACAGTTGGTTACCAAATTGTAGTAGCTGGCAACATTGCGAAGTTCCAGCAGAACGACGACATGATGGAAGCACTAAGGATTACGGGCGAGAGGACTATCGTAGAGGCGAGTCCATACGATAAAGTCTGGGGTATCGGCCTCAGAGAAGACGATCCGTTAGCTGATGATCCAGCGAATTGGCAAGGACGCAACTTACTCGGTAAAGCTATTATGGACGCTCGCGAGCTATTAGTGTGAAAGCTCCCAAGCTAGAAGACAAGTTTGACATTCACAACATCGGCGAGTTTGAGGATAAGTGCGGCGATCAGCTTTGTGTGGTCCTCGGTGTTGTAAGTTCTGGTGAATATGGAACGCGAGTACACGTTCTCGCTCAAGGTACAGGATCGATGTGCAGCGAACGAGCAACCGAACTGAGTGAGTCGACAAAAGGCAAATACACTCATCTGCTCGTCATGCCGATGTCAGATCTCTCCAAATTCAATGTCACAAGGCATTAATGAAAAAAGCAATCATCTCTCCACCGTTTGGAAATTACATTGAACGAGATTGGGCGACAAGTGTCAAAGGCACTTATACGCTTGATCGCCGTTGGGGATTGTGGTGGAAGGTCCTAACGACACTTCGTAAGACTAAGAAAGGATGGGTCAATCGAATCGGTCTTCGTAACAAAGGACTCAAAAATCTTAACTTCGTGAAACTTCAAGATGAGAACATTCTTTCTGTGGCGGGAATAACACCCAGTGAATGGATGGACGTTATTGAATTTCTCGATAAGCAGCCTATTCCTCATTACATTGAAGTCAACGCAATGTGCCCGAATACAGGTACTCAAGGAGCCGACTTCAATATCTTCTGGATGGCTGTTAGTTCGCTAAACGCAAAAATATGTGTAAAGGTGACCCCAACATATCGTGGTACTGTGACGATCGAGGAAGCCTACCGAGCTGGAGTAAGGACATTCCATATCAGCAATTCATACCCGACAGAACGTGGAGGATTGAGCGGGCCTCGTATCAAATCATCCGCATTACATTTGATTAATTGGACGAAGAGTAAATACTATGACGTCACAATAATCGGGGGCGGTGGTATCTATACGCCGCAGGATGTCCGTGATTATCGCGATGCAGGAGCCGACCACTTTTCTCTCTCAACGATCTGGTTCACTCCGTCAAAAGTTGAAGCTGTAAAAGAAGAAATATATGAAGCTAACGGAAGTACATATTGATGACCTCGATGTCTTACTAGAAGGCTTACTCGACCACGTCCCTCCCCAATTACGTAAAACACTAAGTGGTGTCGTTGCTGCAATTATGCTTGCGACAGGACACGCGCAAGCCGCTGATGAAAGCATTCTTCATAATAGAGCACAAGAAACAGCCGAACTGGTTGCTGATATGACTCCTGAGGAGTATGAACGATGGGTTGCATTGATTAAGAAACTAGGTACGTCACTTAACACTCAAGACTTCGAAGATACAGTTGGTGTTGATTTTAAGTGGCTGGTGAAACGCCTCGACGATTCCAATCCTGACGAAATATCCGATGAACTTCGAGCCGCAGATTGGCGACTTGTCCGACACTATTCTAAAGGACCTGAAAACGTCAAAAGAAAACTGTGGCTTCGTCCAGTGGAGCAAAAGAAAGCCGAATATGCGATTGACTTTTTCATTGAGAAAGGCCTCCCACGTCTATCTGCTATCGCTCTCGTAGGTGGGTTTATTCAAGAGAGTCGACTTAACGAAAAAGCTGTCAACAAACAATCTGGCGCTACAGGAATTGCTCAGTGGCTTGGATCACGGTTAAAGGACGTGCCAACGGACTTTAAGGGCCAACTTCAATACGTAATGGACGAGCTTCACAGCACTGAAAAGAGCGCGATGCGGAGACTTCTACAGGCTGAGGATCTTGGGGACGCGATTAAGGCGGCCGCAAGATATGAACGATTCAACCGAAGAGGTGAGTGGGGCGAAAGGATCGGATATACGGATCTTCTATACGATATGTACGCTCATGGAGAGATGGACGAAACAATCTAACTCTCGCTAAATAGGGTCATCCAAAGGAGAGAAGGAAGATGACCAAAAAGGCCCTATTTGTAGGTATCAACTATCCAGGGACGGATCATGCGTTGCGTGGTTGTGTAAACGACGTCGTATTGATGAATGAAGTCCTCACGAAACATTTCGGTTTCACTGAAGCAAAAAATAAAAGAATGCTGACAGACAAATCAGCAACAACAAGAAATATCCTCAATCGTCTTGCATGGCTGGTTAACGACGCACAGCCTGGTGACGTGTTGTACTTCCATTATAGCGGACACGGTTCGCAGATGGTAGACACCAAATATGATATGGATGACGAGCCAGACGGTCTTGACGAAATCATTTGTCCTGTCGACCTTAACTGGCGCGACAAGGTTGTCAAAGATGACGACCTGAAGAGACTATTCAATCGTGTTCCTGAAGGTGTAAACCTAACTGTTACGCTTGACTGCTGTCATAGTGGCGGCGGAATGGATTCTTCGTATCAGTATCAAGCACTAGGTGTAGCAACAGTTGATCGCGATTCGTTCAGCCCTAACAAAAATCGATTGCTTCCAATGCCAGCTGATATCGAGAATCGTGCGTTCGGTCTTGACCTTGCACCACGACCACGTGGCGTTCAATCATCAGACAATGGAGTAGACATAGGTATTATGATTAGTGGATGTCAATCCCATCAGACGTCAGCCGACGCTTGGATTCACAACAAATATATGGGAGCGGCAACTTACTATTTGGTGGATGCATTACAGCAATATCATTACACACCAAGCTATAAGACAATTATTGAGCACATGAACATTAAGTTGAAGCGTAATCGATATACTCAGAGACCTGAGTTGAATGGTGCAGAGGTACTACACAGTAAGAAGTTTTTGGAGCCGCTAGTTTAAAACGACTCTACGTCTCCTTCCTGGCCCTGTGAAGCGATTCCCGAACCTTGGAAGTTCGATTGTTGAGTTTTTTGCTGTTGGGGGTTGGAGCGCTGTGTTTGATTCCCACCCGAAACTTTTTGTTGACCTAGTTCACGAACCATAGCAATTCGGGCTTCTCGCTCGGCCGCATCCACACGAACTTCAATTCCACGACTTCGCATGTCGGGATTCTGTTGTTTAAGTTGTTGGTGGAGTCCTTTCACAGCCTGTTTTGATTGTGACCAGATTTTGGACCACTCGGCCCTCGTTATGGAAAAATTACCGATCTCTGAATCCTGAACTTGAAAATTGCCATCTCCAGTGGGTGACATATTGAATGTGCTTTTATGTGTTTGTGAATATCCAGGACTTCCCTGATCTGATTGATCCGCTTGACCCATTTGATAACCACCAACGGCCGCTGTTCCAAGTAAAATTCCTGCAATTGCGCCTTTCACCTTCTTGCTGAGTTGAAGTTCTTGAAGGATCTCCGGATCTATGTTTTCACAAATCTCTATAAGTAACATTCTATACCTCTTTCGTATATTTATAAATACACACATGAGAAGAGATCCAAAATTACTAGGTGATATGCTAGACGAGCAGTTTGCACGATTTGGCGTGAAGACGGCCGTACAGGCGATCGAGAAACTGACAAATCAGAATTGTGGGTGTGGGAATCGTAGGGAAAAGCTGAATGCGCTCCACCGGAGGCTAAAACAGCTCGGTCAGAACATTCCAACCGAGCTGCGCAAGAAGTTTGACTTGTATTCTTGACTTACGACGCGTTCGGACCTTCGTCCGTGTAGGGGTCTGCTTCGCACGTAGTCGTGAACGTCTCTTCGGTTGTCCACATTGACGTAATCCACCCAGACGACTCATGTGAGATCGTACAGGAGATGTCATCTTCGTCGCTGATATTCGTCGTCATGATCGTCAGAGACTTACCCATCGCATTGACACGAGCCGCATCAGCACGAATGGATGCGTTACCGCCTCCACAAGCAGTCAGAAGAGTAGCAGCGGCCAGAATGGCCATAATAGAAATTCCGCGCATGATTCTATCCTCTTTAATTGAATCTGAAATTACAGGTATGTACGGGGTATAGGGTCCTATAAAATAGGGTCATTGGGCAACTGAAAAATTCTTGATTTTTCGCGCAACTCCGTAAATAATCTGTTGACATTACTAATTATGTTAGTAAAATAGTTCGCCTTGTCCAGTGCTTTGCACGGGAAAAGAACAAGGGGCATAGCCCTGATATGCGTGGTGACACGTGAAAGGTGTGGATCCTACTGAAACGCCGCCCAACTCGGGTCAATCTATGCAAGCCTCACTTCACCTGCGAGGGTGTATCGTCGAAAAAGCGGCGGTACTAGCGATGAAGTATTGGTAGGGAGAGGACACCGGCTTACTAGCCTGGATTCAGTTCGGCTGGACAGGGAACTAGGGTTGGTGAAGAGAGAGCGTAGCAGCTTTCCTCCTACAAGCCACAATACGAACCGCGAGAAGTAAAGGGTAGGGATTTTTGTCCGAATCGGTAGATGAGGGCTCCAATTCCAAATCCAGAGGTTGTTGGGTTAGATACCGCTCGCAAGAGCTCAATCTAAGATATCAGCCCAGTAGTCTCGACGATTGGTTAAGTACTCGACAGAGGAAAGACAATCGGTGTGTGGCATTTTGTTACTCAAAAGGTAACGGAACTACTGAGTGCGCACGTCGTCGTAGGTACATATAGCTCAATTAGAGCATCTCCTTTAGATGGAGAATGTTGCTGGTTCACTCCAGCTATGTTCAATCAAAAACGCAAAGACGCACTCGGTAGTAAGCGAAAATGGCTTAATGCTGCACTCTTCGGAGAATGTAGCCATCCAAAGCTCGCAAGGCTAAAAGATGTTGAGAGGAAGTCGCACGGTGGGGTCGAACCCTTCATTGCTCGCAAGGCAGACGGTAGATGGATCCTTGAATAGTTTACTGCGCCAGAGGTAAAGCCTCCTCTTAAAACAAGGCAGTCATGCTTGTGATCACTTCTAGGAGGTGAGGACAAGAAGGGAACCCCAGAGGTTGCACTCGAAAGGATAATCCTTCAAAGGCACAAGTGGTTAAGGTATAGTCTCAACCTTTTAACCCTTCGGGGTAAAATTAGAAAGTCGCACCCTGTTGCGGCTTTCGTCGTTTCTGGGGTACAGTAATTAATCAAAATAATTATTTGGAGGAAGGGTTATGAGTTGGTTACTAGGTCTATCGATATCGGCTGGATTGATTGTGGCATTTACGCTACTTGTTCGACATGTTCAAAGTGAGTATAACTGGCAAGAGTATGCTGTGAGCGACAAAGATGCCTAAAGCAATTCATTGTCGCGTTACAAAAGACGCGCTCGTTACTGAAGGTAGCCAATCATACGAACGTATGTTCTGGTGGTCTCTTGATCATAATATGTCTGACGAACGAATTCGAACGTGGGTTGCTGCATTACGGTCTGGCAATTATGAGCAAATCGAGGGCGAACTATTCGGTCCAGGAATGTACGAGCCCACTGACTTTACTGACTGGGACGAGCCCGACTACGTGGGTTACTGTTGTCTCGGAGTGCTTGGCTCAACGTGTGGTATTGCGGACGCCGACCTTCGAATTGATAGTCTTCTGTCTGAAGAGAACGCCGATACAACTGGCATGATTGAAGACACAGCTAGTGATGGAACAACAGATGGTAGCAGCGAAGCAACTCCTCGTGTTCTACAGGACCTGCTTTCAGCGATGAACGACGACGGTTGGACCTTTGCCAAAATTGCCGATTGGATTGAAGAAAATCTGCTCGATGATGATGATGAAATCCGCATATAGGCATAAATAATGGCTGGTGTAACACTCAAGCACAATAACGAGAAGTTCGAATCTCTTTTTCGACGGTTTAAGAAAGCTGTCGAAAAAGATGGCATTCTCAAAGAGAGTCGCAAACGCGAATACTATGAGAAGCCTTGCACGAGAAGGAAACGTGCAAAAGCAGCTGCTCGCAAAAGGCATTTAAAACAGGTAGCTGAAAACTCCTTTTCACGAAAAAGGCTTTATTAATGGAACCAGTTGTTGTTGAACACAAACACGTAATCATAAGAGCAGAAGTCGACTCCCCACCCCGTAGCACAGATACCCTCATGATGAGGGACTGGGTAATAGATCTCATCGATTCAATTGGGATGAAACTCCTCTCAGGTCCTCATATAGAATACGTTGACGTTCCAGGCAACGTTGGTATGACAACAGTTTCAATTATTGAAACAAGCCACATCGCTATTCACACTTGGGAAGAACCAGATCCTGCTCTTATGCAGATCGACATCTACACGTGTGGCCCTCTCGATTTGGATATCGTTTGGGAAAAGTTGCAGGTATTTAATCCACTTCATCTTGAGTATAAATTCTTGGACCGCGAACACGGTTTGCAGGAACTCGAAGAAGGATTTCAAGTAGATGGTAGCTATGCAGCGCGCAAAGCTCGCCGCGCACCATGCGTACCTGCGCCCCACAAAAGTCAAGGGATTACCAGCGCCCATAACGTCTAACATCTAAATAGATGCATGACTATACCTCCTTCACTTCTGGCAGGTGCCAAACTAGTTGGCGCAGTTTTAGCAATTCTTACGGGTTGGTTTACACTCGAGGGTCGCATTGACGACTCATTACGCGAATATACGGCTACCATTATTGAAGCCCATATAAGCGACCTCCGCACACGAGTTATTCTGCAGGACCTCGAAATTAGAGCGACAAAAGAGGCTGGAGAGCGCGTTCCAGATTATATGAATCTGAACAAACAGCTAATAGAAAAACAAATCGAGGAGCTAAAAGAATGGGGAGAGTAATTCAAATTTTAGTTGCGGTGGTTATTCTCACGTTTGGATATAACTCCGCATTCGCAGCAAGTAGTGGCGGAGGTTGGTGGTGGTCCAGTTGGTGGGGCGACCAAAGACAACAGCAACAAAAACAGATTCAGGAACGAGTGGTCAAGCAGTGCGAGAAAGACATGGCTTACTGGAGACAACAGTGGGCTGCACATCCTGATAACTCCGCATTCAGACAGTATTATCTTGAAGCGAAGAAACGTTGCGATCAAGATAAGCGACAGTACGATCGGAAGTGGAAATAAATACCTGTTGACCTCAAACCAATATTCCTAGTACCCTTAATGCATGGAAAAAGAGAAACACACATATCACGTATTCAACCAGCTGGAGCGAGTGGCCATTGTATATGCCCACGATGTGCAGCATGGCACCGAAGGTGATCTGTACTTTTACGAATGGGAATGGGTGGATGGTGACAAGCTCGCGAATCTAATCGCGAGGATTCCTGCAGGGGCTTATAGTCGCTTCGATGGGATCAACCGCACCGTACCCTCCAATGAGTAAAACATTTCTCACAGATCCAAAAGCAGCAGATACGGGCAAGCAGAAAAAACTTACCCCATTCGATTACAAAGAGGCTGTGACGGCTACGTTCATGAGATGGGGTGTGCCGTTACGACCAGCAGAACTCGCTGTGATTGATTACAGGGCGGAAGTGAACCAAGCATGGCACGCAAAACTCACTCCTAACCAACTCGCAGTAAAAATGATTGACAAAGTACGCAAAGTGTATGGGGTAACAGATGAACGAAACAAAAAAGATTCTTCGTAAGGCTTTAGAGCTCGCAGCAAGAGACTACTATCGTGGATGCCGCCTGGTGCCCGACCAAGAAGCCGAATTGCTGCAAGTAGTGATTAACAAATGGCTGGTAGAAGCAGATGACAGCAACACTGAATGACATCAAGGACTGGCTTCGCAGGGGAGTAGCGAATGAAGCTACCCATGTGATTATTGTTCACGATACATACGATCACGAAAATTATCCGGTGTACGTGCTATCGGGCGAGGACGTGTTCGAACGAGCCAGTAAATACAATGGTCAGAATATGCAAGTAATTGACGAGGTCTACGACCTCTCCATGAGTATCGAAGACCAGCTAAACGAACAACGTGCATTCAACCCAGACGTTAGAAAAATATAATGGCCAGCAAAAGAGATAAAATTCGACTCCAATCAACGGAATCCCCACACTTCTATACAACCGACGTGATGAAAGGCTATGCACGTGAAAAACTTCGCCTCAAGAAGTTTGACCCCGTTGTACGCCGCCACGTCTGGTACGTAGAGAAGAAACTCAAGAAATAGGCTCGGGTAGCTCAGCGGCAGAGCAGCGACCTCTAAAGTTGTTGTGCGAGGGTTCGAGTCCCTCTCCGAGCGCCAACTTTTTTCTCATGACCCTATAAATACATTCATGAGAACATTTTTAGCGATAACATTTGTGACCCTGTTGACGGCATGCTCGATGTTAGCGGACGCTAGTAATCATCTTCGAGAGCATGGCACTAGGGAGATAACTTGGAAGACGATCTTTTCTACAGACCAGGTAAAATTGGGCAATTGTAGAAATAGCGAAAATCAAGTTGGCTTTCACCTAGCCATAAATACCGAAGACGAAACACATTTCATCTTCTATTGTGGACCGGGCCAAGTTGGCAATATATTCACAACGGAAGTAGAAGAAGGAATATAAAATGACGAAAGAATGGTGCAAAGAAAAATGGTGGAAAGATCCACATAACCCAAAGCACGAATGGTGGAAGACTGGTGGTTCCGGTGTATAAGTCTGGTGTATGGGATAAGACTGGTGGTACGGAAGCAAAGACTGATGGTTCTGGATGGGTTATTACAGACAGAAAGGGCATTTAAAACAATGATTAAGACACGCTCAACAGAATTCGGTGGTAAAGATCCACACAACCCAAAGACCGATCCAACTTCTTGGAAGTTTGGTGGCTGGGAAGACAAGATCAAAGGAAAGTAACATGATTATTCTCAAAGTCTAGACTCATGATTCCAGTTATTCACGTAATATAAAACTCCCCTTCACGTAGGGTTCCTCCTACGCTCGTGGTCCGCCTCTAAGGATTTCAAATCCAATTTTGAAATCAATTAACCTTAGAGGAAACTAACATGACTACGAATAAAATCGAAAACGCTAAAACACTTCTGTTCACTGACAAAGAACAGTACCTACGCTTTAAGAAGCTTTGGGCGCATGCCACCAAAACAGAGTACCTTACGGCAAAACATCACATGCTCTATAACATCGTGCGTGGTCACGATACGAATAGAGGCTTCACCTTCGTTACCAAACCATCCAAGCTCGCAAACGGTGCCCGTATCAACGGCGGCGAATACTACGCGTGGCGGGAGGTTTGCAGTCTTATGAACGGACACGCATCACTCGAAATGGGAATTCGGGCACTCTCGAATGACGAATTCGACCGTACGTGGTGGGTCGAAACGTTCAAGAAGATCTTCGTCGCAGGACAGATCAACGTTAAGGCACTCGACTCCAATTTCGCAAAGGGCCAAAAGATTGCGCAAGAGATCATCAAGCGCAATGCAAAGCCTATCACTTACCAAGATCTTTGGGATCTTTATGAGGAAGCAGCATAATGAACGAGCAAACAATTAGTATTGAAATTCAAGACTACAGGGATGCAGTTAAGCAGTACGATGAAGCTATAGAACGCTTCGAGCCTCTCGAAATTCATATTCGAAAAATTGCCTCGAAGATGATAACTTGGGCCCAGTTTAGCTGTCAGGAAAACGTCGAAATCAGATTTGACGACGATACTGTCCGTGTGAATTGGACCGAATGGCATCATGGTAGTGACGACTATCACGACGTTAATTTTCCTATTTCATATCTTTGGGATGATGACTGGCACGAAAAGCATCTTGCTGTTAAGGCCAGAGAGGCTCAACAGAAAGAAGTGGAAAAGGCTCGAAAGGAAGCGGACAAGGCTCGACAGGCTGAAGAACGCAGACGAGCGCAGTATCTTAAACTCAAAGAGGAGTTTGAAGATGCATGAACAGGAAATTATGCAATTAATGCTAACTTGTACTAAAGTAATATGCGAGGGGTCCAAACCATTGGACCCCGATTTCGCAAAAGTCGTCGATGAAGAGTTTTGGAGTCTTCTACGACAACCAACGGAGAAACAAAAATGAAAAAGACTGAATTAGGATTAGTGGAATCAATCAACTGGATGGTTGGACACAACATTTGGGATAACTGGTATCACTGGAAATTACAACAGATGCCAGAAGAATATGCGGACCGTGACGAAAAGTATGCATTGCTATATTCAATGCCAGAATACTATGACTGGAATATAGATTCACGAACCGATGAGATGGTATTTCGTTGGCATGATGGAGAGGAGCGAGTACCTCTTTCCGTTTTCATTAGTGATCATGACGAACAGCCAGATCTCAAAATGCTCTGGCATAGTGGATACTATGACGGTCCGTTAAGTGGCATGGCGGAATATAATGGAGAGATGGTTTGGTTTCAATGTAACTGGTCTCATCCTCCAATCGAAGAGATTCACAACATTATAGAGACCGATTCACACCGTCGATATACACTCTATCGGTTATCGGAAGAGGATCGAGAAGAGTTGTGTCGAAGACATCAAATGTTTCGTGATATGGTTGGTTATCATTCTGACCATGACCCAGACGTATACGCACCATTTACAGGTAATCCAAGGATGGATGAGTTCTACGAACAGAAGAAGGATAAGAAACATCGAAAGGTTGATGCAAAGTCTGGTGAAGTTCTAGGTGAGGTTACTTGGTATCAATTTAAGCACTACTCGATACCACGGGAAACTAAATGAAAGAAATAAAAGTGATTGATGTATTAGAACAAGCAGCAGACATGTCAGATCGATTAGAACAAATGCGCGAGGAACAAAAGACTCATCGTGGGTCTTGGCCTCGTGACAAATTCGAATCGTGGGTTGACTCTTTATCGGAAGATGCGCAATATATTCTTAACAAATTTTATGCCCGAAATATGAACGAATAAATATTGGCATAAATGGAGAACAATATGCAATACTTCCGAGAAATGACGATAACAGAAACCCTTATGGCTGATGCCCCTGCTTATATCGAGTACCTGAAGACTCGTATTGGTGAAATCGCTAACGGACAGAAAGCGTGGATAAAGGATAAGGTGATATATGATGACCCAGTTCATCCCGACAGTGGTGACATCCGATCAATGACATGTTTCACAGATCGTGTTAAGGTTGTGAAAATTATCTCAACGAATCCAATTCGCAAAAAACATTATTCCGTCTCAGTTGGCGCAACACTATTGCTTGACTACGAAGAAAACTTTCCTGTTGCTGTATTCGATGCAACCATGATGTCAGCAATACGAACATCCGCTATGGCGATTATTAGTGCACAGCTCGCTGGGGCAGATCTTGATGATATTCTTATCGTTGGGTGGGGGCGAGTAGGACAGTACGTGTATAAGCTACTTACAGCGTTAGGACATGAAAATATTCGAGCTTACGATCCAGCGTGCTCGTATTTAGATATGCCGATGGGTGTCTACACGCCAGACATGATGGCCAACAAACCTGAAGACTTTATCCCACCAGTGCCGTTTACGTTCAGCCATAAAACTATTATCACCGCAACAAATAGTCGTGAAGCATTTATCACTCCCGAAAAATATCACTGTGATTTTATCGTTAGCGTAGGTGCTGACACACATTTCAATTTTGAATTGTCGGAGGAATTCATTAAGCAACGCGGCGACCTCTACGTTGACTGTGACGATGCTCTTGTAGTCGGCGACCTAAGTCGTATACATAGTCACGATGCGCTACCACTTCGTGGTGATATCTTTGACTTATATCGCGACAGACATGCTCGCACATTCGTCTCCGTAGGCAGTCCACTCATGGACGCATTAACAATTGAGTACCTTAGCAATGAACTCTTGTAAACTAGTAATGTTCTCTGGTGGTGTAGATAGCACCTACCTTCTCTGGAAACTGTTAACTGAAACTGATCATCATATTCGTGCTCATCATATTTCAATGCGAACGGCAGCTGAAAATCGCTGGCAAATGGAAGGAATATCAACGACCAATCTTTGGCATAAGCTGTTAGAAATTCGTCCCTTTGATGTATCTTCATCGGTTCTCGATCTGGATACACTTCCGTACACAGGTTGGGATTCAGATGCCCAACTATATATTGGTGCAAGAGTTGCAGCGGCGATGACCGATATGGATAAAGTCACACTTACGCTTGGTATCACAGCCAACGATGCGAAGCGGACTGTTATCATGGATCGAGCTAAACGTAATGTGCTACAGAATCTGTGGATTGCTTTACGTGAAAGCATTGACGATGAGCAGCGCGGTCGAATCGACCCAAAGATTGACCTGCCGATTAAGGATATGTCGAAGCGAGACATTGTTCGTGCGCTGCCAGAAAATCTACGGCTACTGACTTGGTCTTGCCGACTTCCAGTGAAAGTAGAGGGCATGACCGTACCATGCGGAACATGCCTGCCGTGCCTAGTGTTGCAAGATGCCCTCAAGTGAGGGTACAATACGAGGTTGAATAGTGTAAATACGCGCAATTCAAAGGAGAAATGAAATGAACGAGCTTCCACTCGTATTACAACTTGATCAGGCAGGAAACCCAGACCGCTGGATTTCCTACGAAAGCTCTGCGATTTATTACGCAAAGGATCTCGTTGCGTGGTCAGCTAGCCCGATTGATTTCGACCTGCATGGTGGCATGTGTGCCGCAACAGGTGAGCAATCAGTTCTGACCATCAATACGATCATCGCTATTCGCGGCAAAGTAGGCACGAAACAGTTTGCAAGCATTGCGCGTGTCCCTCTGGACAATAAAACTATGTTCGGACGTGACCACAAAATGTGTGCGTACTGTGGACACACGTATCCAGCCACGAGGCTGACACGTGACCACGTTATGCCTCAATCACGCGGTGGTAAGAATGTGTGGACGAACGTTGTTACGGCTTGTAGCCCATGTAACAAGCTCAAGGACAACAAGACTCCTCAGGAAGCTCGTATGCAACTGCTTTATGTTCCGTATGAGCCAAACAGAGCCGAATATCTGATTCTTCGGAATCGTAAGATTCTCGTAGATCAGATGGAGTTCTTGCTCAAGCGTATTACTTACAACAGCAGAGTGCGTCCAAACTAGGGCGCACTCGATTTCAAAACTAAGGAGTAACGAAAGTGGCGAAACAATCTTCAAGAATTAAGCGTTGTGGGTGTCAGAGCAAAGGTGTTGCTCCTGGCGTGTTGAGTGCGTCTGCATTTCAAGACGAAGAATACGGAAAGGGAATGCGCGTGCATACTGTCAAGCGTGACGGCTCACACAACTGTACTGTTTGTGGTAGTCATAAGTAAGAAGTAAGGCAAATGTTCAACTGGAAGATAGATAAACCGTTCGCTGCTCAATGGCACGAATGGGACGAATGGAGAGAGCGCTCGAAGAGTGCCTTTCCAATTCGATATTATCTCCAGGAGACCATTCCTAGCTGGTTCGGTAAACATAAATACAGATGGGAACGATGGTACTGGTCTATCCTCCATCGCTTTCATCCTAAGCACCGCTATAATGTAATCAAACCTCGCTCACTAAAAGAGCCTGGTTATTATGATCCCGACGTGTTGATCCTTTGTGCTTGTATGGATCTGTTTGCAGAGTATTTCGAAACAGGTGCGCCTGAAGTCGTTTGGGACGAAGAAGAACACTCTCGTAAAATTTACGCAGAGATGGAAGAGATCTATAATTGGTGGACTTATGAATGGCCTCATCAGGAAAAGGTCAGAGCAAATGGTGAGCTTAGAGTACAACTACCTACACTCCCTGAAGAATGGGGGTCGATGTCTGCACTTAATCCTAAGTATAAAGAGACACCAGAAGTTGCTTCCTGGCGTGAAGCCGGAAACGCACATCATCAAGACGACGAGGATTGGGCTGCCAAGGAAGAAGAAATGCTTTGCCGCCTTATGAAAATTCGTCGCTCACTATGGTACTAAAATGACTGAACCAAAAAAATTACAACTCGTTTACTATCCTGATCCGGTTCTCCGACTCATTGCAGAAGCCGTTGAAGAATTTGACGACGACCTTCGCTTACTTGTCGAAGACATGAAACTAACAATGGTCGAAGAGAACGGTGCTGGTCTTGCTGCTCCTCAGGTTGGCATATCAAAACGGATTCTTATTTTTGATTCTGGCAACGGAATAATCAGCACGCTGATTAATCCAGTCATTGTTGAGTCCGACGACACAGTCTACATCATGGAAGGAGGCGAAGGATGCCTTTCGTTACCGAATGGCTTTGCAGATGTGGTTCGTGCGAGAATGGTTCGTGTTGCTTATCGCGATGAAAACGGAAACCCACATGAGGTAACGGCGACAGAACAATACGCTGCATGCATTCAGCACGAGATTGACCACTTGGACGGGAAACTTTTCATTGACTATTTGTCCCCGCTTAAGCGAAACTTAGTAGAACGTAAAGTCAAGAAAGCACTTCAAGGGTCATAAATGCATAATAAACCGAAGAACCAGGATGTAGTAACAGAAAAAGGCGATACACTCTACGTCGAGACGAAAGAACAGAAAACTCCCAGGATGACAATACCGCAGCGAATGGCTGCAATCAAAAATGCGTTGTCTATGGGTGCGCTTTCGGAGCATGATGCCCGTGCAATCAAAATGCGCATGGGATTAGGCCAAGCGTATTTCACTCGAAAACAGGTTTCCGCTACGGAGCGTAAGCGGAAACGCAAATTGCAGAAACTCGCAAGGCGCGCAAATCGTGGTCAAAGGGGTGTTAACCGTAAAGGCCAAAGGCACAGGATAAATAACTCTGCACGCTAAATAGCTGTATGAAATTACTTGAAATAACCAAAGACACACTAAAGTTCCCAGACCTAAAAGTAGGCGATATATTGATGGTTGGAAAGTTCAAGAACCGAACAGCCACAATCAAAGGATTCAAAAAAGATAAACACGGTCAGCCGATCGCTATCACTGACAAAGGTGATCAGCAGATATTCAAAGGTCGAGTCAAAAAGTTAATGACAAAGAGCAATGATTGAATTTCTTCTAATGATGCCGCTTGTGATGGGTGCTTTTTATCTACTGACGAGAATTGAAGACTGGTATGCAGACTCAGAATTCCTAGTCAATAAAGCCCAACAAATAGAGAAGGGTGAAGATTGGGATAGAAAGGAGTTTTAAGGCCAGTAACGACAATCTTGGAGAACTATCATTATGCGGGCGTAGCTCAGTTGGTAGAGCAGCACGTTGCCAACGTGCAGGCCGAGGGTTCGAGTCCCTTCACCCGCTCCAATATCTCTATAGCTCAGTTGGACAGAGCGGCCGTTTCCTAAACGGCAGGTCGTGGGTTCGAATCCTACTAGGGATGCCAAAGTCAACATACTATGAGAGGGCAGGTAACTGTGTAGGTCCTATGGTATCAGCGGGGTAGGTTCCGCGTTGCGAATTGACGCATTGAGTTTAAGGGGCAGCTGAGCGGGTGGTCGAAGGAACGAACCTTGATACGACACACCATATGAATCCGAAAAGTGTTCAGAAAAGATACCTTGTTGGCTTTACTAAATTATGAAACTAAAAGACATTATCGAAACACATCAATCAGCAGGACACGGTGGAGGCATGGACCTCACAGTCGGCAGCAAAGGAGCCGATAGCGAAGCTGGATTGATTTCTAAAGATGCTTTCATCGGCCAAGTAATGGGCGAAATGAGAAAGCAAGATTGGTGGCTAAAAGATCGTAACGACAATACAGTGCGTAAGATTGCCGCTCGTTACTATGATAATAGCCAATCGGTTCAATCTGCAGTTAATGCAGTCCTACAAAAGATCGGAATCATATGATTGAAATAGTCACAGCGAAGCGAAGCAAACATGGGTTGCACGTGCGATATCGAGTCGAGGGCAAAGAGCACTCTTCCGACTTCTTCTACAACTCCATAAACTTCTATCAGCTTGAGAAGGAACTTGGATCGGTATTTGTCCAACGTCTATTCTTCCACATTGTTGCGTTTGACGTCGTTAAATTTCTCAAGTCTGACACGACACGAATACTGTGGGGACCTTTCTTTAGTTACGTCAGTGCCCCATTCATTGCTCTCTGGGAGAAGGAAACCAACAACTTGATCACTGCACAGAATCCATTCCACGTCCCAATTTCAGTTGTTACAAACGGCGTTGCACCATTACACATCAATGGAAACGACAAGCCGACTTTCACCATAAGTGCACGAGACAAGATGCCGAAGGATGATCAACATCACGTGCAGTTCAAAACTACGAAGAAGCACTCGTCAGATCTATTGACGTTGTTCTTATCATTACCTGTAGCCGCTGCTCATGGTCTTTCAGTAGTCACATCTGAAAATCCTCTTCCCGATGTGACACAATACGTTCACAGAACACTAACACCTGACATCACGGTTGCTTAACGTAGTATCCAATTCGTACATCGCTAAGGTATCCACTAGCATCATGACGTGCTGGGTCTGGATTTTTAACAAACGTTAGGTGCTCAAATTCCGAAGTGTCTTGTCCTACCCACACTGGATAAATCAAACTTCCCTTTGGAAGAGTCCACACTTCAAAGTTGCCACTCCGTAAATGGATCTCGAAAATATTATCGTCTTTCATTTCGAGATTAAGATGGTCAGCCTCTAGCGCTTGTATAAAATCGGGCAACTCACGTACTGGTGGGTCAACAATTTCCCAGTGTGTGAAACGAACGAAATTATCAGATTGATGAACCCCCTCCATCGCGTGAAAAGGAACCCACCTATCTCCCTCCTTATGATAATCAACACTGTAATGATTACCCTCAAAATACTCACACCAAAAATACCCTGGCGGAATATGTTTGTGTAGCAAGAGTTCTCCATTGTGAATCTTCGGATCTAAAAACTTTTTTGTTGCACCGATGCCCATCCCATAAAGATTATAAATGGGTCGTATGATGTAATCGTTTGGTTTGGGAACAGGAGTACAAGCAGGACCCGCATCGTATCCAAACCGTAGCGCTACTTCGAGCTTATTAAACACCCAACGCTGATGAGGATATTCCTTCCAAGCATCCTCATCATCTTTAATTCTCATGAACCTTGACTCCCTTCAGAATGACCTGTAGTATTTATCCACTAACAATAATATCTGGGAGAACAAAATGGACCTCAATCAGTACGTCAAAGACGCTACAAAAACCGAAAGTACAATTCCTCAAGTCGTTGTTAATCCGCAGCTGCTTCTTAACGTACTCCAACTTACCATTGCCGCTAATCATATGCTCGATCAGATCAAGAAGCATGCGTTCTACGGACGTGACTATAATGTCCAGGCATTCAACGAGTCATTTAACATTGCACGAGACGCGTTGAAGGGTATTGAGTTCGTACCACTTGACAAAAATGATCAGGAATTTATCGAGCAGCCTATCGATGTAAATTCACGTGTCTTTCACTCTCTCGTCGGTGTATCGACCGAATCCGGTGAACTTCTCGAACAATTGTTCGCTGTCCTGCACGGAAAACATATAGATACTATTAATACCCTAGAAGAATTCGGCGACCTGAATTGGTACGTTGCTATAGGGTTAGATGCATTGAACGGCGACTTCGAACAAGTCCTCACAACTAACATTGATAAACTTCGAGCGCGCTTCCCTAATCGTTTCGATAGCACTGATGCTAACGAAAGAGACTTAGATAAAGAGCGAGAGATTTTGGAAGACGGTATGGGTGATAAAACTTAAACCAACCCTAAACCTTCAAAGGTTGACTTGAGGTTATTGGTTCGGTAGTCTTTTAGTCTCGCTAATCAATACACAAAAAGTTAGACCTTGGAGGGTTTTCATGGACACCATCTTTCAGAAGTATCTTGACCGTTATGAGTCAAGGCAGGCAGAAGAACTAACAATTCAAGAATACCTCGAGAAGTGTAAGGACGATCGTTCCTATTATGCTTCGACGGCCGAACGTATGCTCGCTTCGATTGGTGACCCCGTCATCATCGACACACGTAAAGACGAGCGCCTAAGTCGCATCTTTATGAATCGAAAGATTCGCACCTATCCTGCTTTCAGTGACTTCTACGGTATGGAAGACGTCATCGAGCAGGTGGTATCGTTCTTCAAGCACGCCGCTCAGGGTCTGGAAGAATCCAAGCAGGTTCTATATCTCCTTGGCCCAGTTGGTGGTGGTAAGTCATCTCTGTCTGAGAGACTGAAAGAACTCATTCAAAGCTCACCCTTTTATGCTCTCAAGGCATATAATAAGGAACGTGACCGTGATGAGATTTCTCCGATTTATGAATCTCCTCTCGGCTTGTTCGATATGGAAAAGGACGGAAAGGTTCTCTTAGAGGAGTATGGAATCCCAGCTCGCTATCTTCGTTACATCATGTCGCCTTGGGCTGTTAAGCGAATGCAGGAAGTTGAGGGTGATCTAACTAAGTTCACCGTCGTTAAGCTTTGGCCTTCAGTTCTCAAGCAGGTTGGCATAACGAAAGTTGAGCCAGGTGACGAAAACAACCAGGACATCTCTGCTCTTGTCGGTAAGGTTAATATTCGTGACCTTGAAGATTTCGACCAGAACGATCCGGACGCCTACAAGTGGGCTGGTGGACTCAACGTCTCTACTCAGGGACTAATGGAGTTCGTCGAAATGTTTAAAGCGCCTATCAAAATGTTGCATCCAATGCTGACTGCAACGCAGGAAGGTCACTACAACGGCACAGAGCAGTTCGGTGCAATTCCTTTCCAGGGCATGATTCTTGCTCACTCAAACGAATCTGAGTGGACGACATTCAGAAACAATCGCACCAACGAAGCGTTCCTCGATCGTGTTAGCATCATCAAGGTTCCGTACTGCTTGCGAGTTGACGAGGAAACAAAGATCTACAACAAGCTGATTCGAAACAGTGAGTTAACTGGTCATCCTTGTGCTCCTGGTACGACTGAGATGATTGCTCAGTACTCTGTCCTCACACGCTTAAAGGATACGAGTGGTAATCTGTACTCGAAGATGGAAATCTACAACGGTGAAAATCTGAAGGACAAGGATCCGAAGGCCAAGAGTCTTCACGAGTATCAAGAGTCTGCAGGTGTGGACGAGGGAATGGACGGATCTTCGACACGATTCGCTTTCAAGATTCTCTCGAAGGTCTACAACTATGACTCAGAAGAGGTATCGGCTAATCCGATCCACTTGATGTATGTTCTTGAGCGTCAGATCGAACAAGAACAGCTTCCAAAGGATATTGAGGATCAACGGATCTCCTTCATCAAGGGCATTCTCGCTCCGAAGTACGCTGAGTTCCTAGGTGACGAGCTACAGAAGGCTTACCTTGAGTCATACCACGAGTATGGTCAGAACTTATTCGAGCGTTATATCCAATACGCCGACTTCTGGATTCAGGATAAAGATTTCCGTGATCCTGATACGGCTGAGATGTTCGACAAGGAATCACTGAACGGTGAGCTTGAGAAGATCGAGAAGCCAGCTGGCATTGCTAATCCTAAGGATTTCCGTCAAGAAGTTGTTGGCTTCGTCCTTCGTGAGAGAGCAAACAACCAGGGTGAAAGTCCTGACTGGACCAGCTACACAAAGCTTCGTGAAGTCATTGAGAAGAAAATGTTCTCAAATACTGAACAGCTCCTACCAGTTATCTCCTTCGGTAAGAAGGCGACAAACGAAGAAGAGCAGAAGCACAGCGAATTTGTGTCCCGCATGATGGATAAGGGATATACGAAGAAGCAGGTTCGGTTGGCTGTAGAGTGGTACATGCGCTATCGGAAGCATAACTAAAATGCTCCAACGCGGTTGGACTCCTGAATATGGTCGGGTAGCTCTTGAGCTGCTCGACCAACTGGAGAAACGAATTGCTGAACGGCTTGAGGCCGAAGCGTATGAAAGAGCAATGGAGGTTGTTCGTGGCACACATAATCATTGATAGACGAAAGAATGCTGGCGGGAAGAGCTCAGTAAATCGTCGCAAGTTCGTAGACCGAGTTAAAGCTCAGGTCAGAGATTCAGTTAAAGAACGAATTCGTGAAGGTAACGTTGGCGATGTAGTTAGCGACCAAGGCAAACGAATCAAAGTCTCGGGCAAGGGGCTCAAGGAACCCAAATTTACACACGATAAAGGTGGTGTAACAGATCACGTACTTCCTGGTAACAAAGAATTCACACCTGGCGATCGTCATCCACGTCCTGAAGGTGGTGATGGTAGTGGTCAAGATGGGTCGCCTGATGGAGAGGGTAACGATGAATTCGAATTTGACCTTACCAAAGAAGAGTTTCTCAAGTACTTCCTCGAAGACTTTGAGTTGCCCGATCTAACAAAACTTAGCGTTGCAAAGATTGAAGAATATGTCTTCCGGCGAGCTGGGTTTACTCCAGACGGTAATCCAAGTCGTCTGAATATTCTTCGTACGATGAAGCAAGCCAAAGGACGTAGATTGGCACTTCGGGCTGGGAAGAAGAAAAAGGTAAAAGAACTCGAAAAGCAACTACGAGAGCTCGATGATGAAATCGCTCAACGTATTGCTAACAGTGAAGACGTTTCTATCGAAAAGAAGAAACGGGTCGACATCGAAGACAAGCTCAAGGTTGCAAAGCGCAGACTGAAGGCGGTTCCTTTCATCGATGATGTAGACTTGCGTTACAATCGCTGGGAGAAGGTTCCTGTTCCAACAACTCAAGCTGTGATATTTCCAATCATGGACGTATCCGCTAGCATGGGCTCTTGGGAAAAGGAGATGGCAAAACGATTGCTTATGCTTCTCTTGATCGTGTTGACTGCAAACTACGATCGTGTTGACATAGTATGGATTCGCCATCACACACTTGCCAAAGAAGTCGATGAGCAGGAGTTCTTCCACTCAACAGAATCTGGAGGAACAGTTGTATCCTCATCACTTGAGTTAATGAAAGAGATTATCGACGAGCGATATTCACCATCACAGTGGAACATCTATGGATGTCAAGCGTCCGATGGAGATAACTACCCACACGATAATCCAGTTACTGTCGACATGCTAACTAACAAAATCCTACCAATCTCTCAATACTTTGCGTATGTTGAGATTGATAGGAATGGTGGGAAGGATAGTGGGCTGTGGGCGTACTACGAAAAGATCGCCGAGGAGTTTGATAACTTCGCAATGCGAGTAATCACAGACGTATCGGATATCTGGCCGGTGTTCACAGGTTTATGGAGCAAACGAGAAAGGCAAGCAAATGCTGATTAAAAGTGGTGAAGAGTGGACGTTCGATAAGATTGAAGAAGCATATGGTCACATCGAACGAATTGGACACGAAACGTTTGGTCTAAGTACCTTTCCAGACCAAATTGAAATTATCAACTACGAGCAGATGTTAGACGCATACGCTGCTGTCGGCATGCCAATTTTTTATACACATTGGTCCTTCGGTAAGCAGTTTGTTAAGCAGCTCGAACACTACAAGCGTGGCTACATGGGCCTCGCGTATGAGATTGTTATTAACTCCGATCCATGCATTTCTTACTTGATGGAAGAGAATACAATGCTCATGCAGGCGCTAGTAATGGCTCATGCTTGTATGGGACACAATCACTTCTTCAAAAACAACTACCTGTTCAAGCAGTGGACAGATCCTGAAGGGATTATCGACTATCTTGTCTTCGCGAAGCGATACATTACCGAGCAAGAAGAGATTCATGGTCCTGAGGCCGTCGAAGAAGTGCTAGACGCGTGTCACGCTCTACAGATGCACGGCATCGACAAATACAAACGACCAACGCCCCTATCATCGAAAGCTGAAGAGGAGTTGCGCAAAGAGCGAGAAGCCTACATCCAATCACAGTTGAACGATTTGTGGCGTAGGACAATTCCTGAAAAGGAAAAGGCTACAGTCGAGGAGGATGAGCGTTTTCCTGCCGAGCCGCAAGAAAACCTTTTATACTTCGTCGAAAAGAATGCACCAAATCTCGATCCGTGGAAGCGTGAGATCCTTCGTATCGTTCGAAAGATTTCTCAGTACTTCTATCCTCAAATGCAAACGCAAGTAATGAACGAAGGATGCGCGACTTACTTTCACTACAAGATCATTCATGAGATGCATAAGGAAGGCATGATTCATGAAGGTGCTATGTTGGAATTTTACGAAACACACACCAACGTTACCCTACAGCGCGGTTTTGATGAAAAAGGAGGTGGTGGAATTAACCCATACGCGCTCGGGTTTGCTATGTATAACGACATCGAAAGAGTCTCAACGAACCCTACTGATGAAGATCGAGATTGGTTTAGAGGTCAGAAGTGGGTTGGTAGAGGAGACTATCTCGAGACAATCAGATGGGCCGTGGCGAACTTCAAAGATGAAAGCTTCATTCAACAGTTTCTGTCGCCCAAGATTATTCGTGACTTCAAACTATTTGTGATTCATGACGATGATAAGGATCCAATGTTAGAGATTACTGCGATCCACAATCGTCAAGGTTATGAAAACGTGCGCAGTTCTTTGGCACGTCAATACAATATCGGGTACTCTATTCCCGACATTCAGGTTTACAATGTAGATCGATGGGGAGACCGTTCAATGGTTCTCCATCACTATATGGTAAATCGTCGTCCGCTGCGAAGTGAAACTGCTACGGAAACATTAAGACACCTCTCGACATTATGGGGCTATAACGTCAAGATGGAATCTCGTGATACGGACAATCGAGTTTGCGCAATTTATAGCATACGAGATCAGGAAACTCTGCTCGATATATTCCTGGACGACGATAACTAAAACGAAATTATTACTAGAACGATATAAGGCGTTCCGGAAATTTGAGGGCGGAACTCAGCAAGTTATCTGGGTTTCACCCTTATTCTTTTTTCACTCCTAAATACATTTATCCTTCCACAACTAACTCTCTTAGTTTAGGAGAAACCAATGGGAAAAAAGATATCCCGACGCCGCAATGGTGGTAAGAAAATTGAATTTTTGGAGAACGCACTTTTGAAGAATGGACACGCCAAGGAGGGCCCAACGAGAAAGAAATGGACTACACACGACCTTGCTAATATTAAACCTTTAACCCCCACACAAGAAGAAATGTTTCATGCTTTCTTTAACGACCAGCATATATGTGCCTACGGCTCAGCTGGAACCGGAAAAACTTTTCTTGCTTTGTACCTAGCCTTAACGGCTGTGCTCGGACGACCTCAAGAGCAGAGCAGAATTATTATCGTTCGTTCTGTCGTTCCTACGAGAGAGGTAGGACACTTACCTGGTACATTAGAAGACAAGACTATGCCTTACGAAATTCCTTATCGGGATATAATTCACGAACTCGTTGGTCGACATTCGACATATGATGATATGAAGAGTGCTGGGCTGATTGAATTTATGACAACGTCTTTTATTCGCGGTCTCACATGGGAGGATGCTATTGTGATCGTCGACGAGGGACAGAATATGTCATTCCATGAAATCAACTCTGTTATGACTCGACTCGGTGACAATTCAAGAGTTATTTTTACAGGTGACCTTAACCAGTCTGACTTGACGCGAAAGTACGATATGACTGGGATGGATCGATTCCTACGAGTGTCCAAAAACATGCTCGAATTTGACCAGATTCGATTTACGCTCCACGACGTTGTTCGCAGCGCGTTCGTCAAAGCATGGATAACGGCCACTGAAAATAACGCAGTCTAACGTGAAAGGGGTCACTCTGGTGACCCTTTATCTTTTTGTCCCCTTCCTGTAGACTTCCCCCCACAAATTAGGAGATCGAGATTCATGAGAGCGTATTTTTTCGGAAACATGTATTTGTCCTCCATTCAGCAAGGGATTCAAGCTGGTCACGTTATAGCTGAGATGTCCTTGTGTTATTCCGCGATGGCTTCAACTAGTGGCCCTGGAATGTTTACTGAATGGGCCGCAGACCACAAAACGATGGTTCTTCTTAACGCTGGATACAGTGAAGAGATTCGGCAGCTTGCAACCTACTTCGACAGGGAGGACGGATATCCTTGGTCGATGTTCCAAGAGAGCGGCGAAGCACTCGATGGAGCTGTTACATGTGTTGGAATTATTCTTCCCGAGAAAATATACGGTCTGGCAAAACGGCTACGCGACGAACCACTTCACCATCGTCAGATCATCGAGCATGAAGTTACCACTCATGGTGCTGTCGCCATTCGAGGCGAACATACTGAGAGCGGCGAGGGCGAGACGTGGGAATATATGAAGTGGGAGTGGGATCTCGTGAATCGTTTAAATCGATATAGTCTAGCATCATGAGTAAGTGGGACAAGTACGATTGGCTGTGGGAGGGCACCAATGTGGGCCCTATTAAACCCGACAGGCCCAAGAGAACCCCCACGTGGAGAATATTCTGGGGAAAATTCAACCATTGGATGCGGAGGCACCTGTCATGAGCTGGAACTACCGACTTGTAAGACACGTTGATGGAACGTACGGCGTGCATGAAGTGTACTACGATAACGATGGTACTCCTAACGGCATGTCTATGGACTCTGTCCGTCTTGGTTCCTTCGACTACGACGAAGTATATGACGTCGAGAGTGAGGGAACCGATCCAAAAGAAACCATGCTGGAGGAACTCGAAATGATTCGCGCGGGTCTCGAAAAGGACATTTTCGTAGAGCCTGCTCACTGGAGTCACGGTGAAGACGAATGATTGATCCAAACTTTCAAGATGATATCGATGCACTGCCTGATGTCGAGAATTGGTTTCAAACTGGTGTCGAGAAAGGCGCCACACATATGATAATCTGTTGCGACCCATCATACAGTGACGACAATCTTCAACCGATATATGTCATGCCTAATGACGATTACGGAATTGTAGAGAATAATCTCTGGCGCAGCGGACACGTCATAGGAAGTTATGATTTGTCACGTCCATTTCGCAAGCAAGAGAACACATACAAACTGAAAGACCTAGACGAGCTGTCGCGCGACTATATTGACTCGCTCGACGACACACGAACCGTTGACGGGTGGGGGCACACTGCGGCAAGTCTTGCCGATAGTGAAGTTGCAGGATTCTTAATTTGGCTGGAGGAAAAGCAATGAGTTGGTTACCTCTCATTGGTGGAATTTTCATCGGTATTATTATTGAAAGATGGTTCCGTTTCTGGTGAAAACATTTGACGAACTAATATTGGAAACGATTAGTGTTTCCAGAGCAGACAAAACACCACCGGAAGCTCTCGGATGGAAGCTCTCTGAAGAAGTTGGTGAGTTTAGTGAATCGGGACTCAAAGAAAACGGATATTTGAAGCATAAAGATCCAGCCACCATTGGTCCAATGGAAGAAGAGCTAGCCGATATCTTTCTTGTCGCACTGGCAACTGTCGTTGCAACTCCAAAATTCAACTGCATGTCTGATGATGAGCTGATGCTCGTTATTAAAGACGCCTGGGGAAGAAAGTTGGATAAGTACGACCGAATCGTAAAAGAAATCGGAGGCTTCTGTGCAGACTTACCTGATGGATAATATTGAAGTGAAGCCAACCGGCCGCACGGCCGACAAAATAGTCAAGGGGCGGCGCGATCAAGAAGATAAAACTTTACAGCTACACGAGATAACGCCGTTCGATCAGGAGGAAGGATCCTGGAAGAAATGGGTTAATCTCGATGAGCTCTTTGTCGTTCGCAGCAACTAAATACTCTCACAGGAGAGAGAAATGTCGCAGTGGCACGATTTTCAGTATTTCAATATTGTTAAGCACGCTTTATCGGGTGTGCCAAAACCCGACCGTACGGGAACGGGAACTCTAAGTGTTTTCGGACACGAAGAGCGATTTGCTCTTACAGATGGAACGATTCCTCTACTTACAACAAAGAAGATGCACACCAAAAGTGTCATTCACGAATTGCTGTGGTATATTCGCGGCGAGACCAACATCCAATATCTAAACGACAACGGTGTAACGATTTGGGACTCGTGGGCGGACGACAATGGTGATCTCGGTCCCGTCTATGGTGCGCAGTGGCGAAACTGTAACGGCATCGACCAGCTCGCAAGTGTAATACATTCACTTCGAACAAATCCAGATAGTCGTCGTATGGTTATCGATGCGTGGAACGTTGGCGAGCTTGCCGAGATGGCTCTCCCACCTTGTCACTATTCAGTTCAGTTCTGGACCGCTGACGGAAAATTGTCTATGATAATGAATCAACGATCATGTGACGTTGGGTTAGGTGTACCGTTCAATATAGTTCAGTACAGCATCCTTCTTCGTATGGTTGCTCAAGTGACTGGCTTTTTGCCAGGTGAACTAATTTGGCGTGGCGGTGACGTTCATATCTACAACAACCACATTAAGGTTTTAGTGGAACAATTAGGACGAGATCCATATCCGTCGCCCGTTCTTAAACTCGACCCGAACATAAAAGAAATTGATGACTTCAAGTACTCAGATTTTGAAATCGTTGATTATAAATCACACCCGAAAATTAAAATGGAGGTTAGCGTCTAATGTCAATCGAATACAAACTTGACAGCAACAGTGTCAATAGTAAAATTCTGTTCACCGAAGTCTCAAACTTTATTCGAGAGGGATTCGACCAAATTGGCTCCATATTCTCTCAAGACAACGGACGGGCTCAATTCGTGCTTGTTCTCAACGATTTCCTGCACACACTTCTGGAGAACGACATTCTTACGCATTGGAACGTCATCTGTGACCTGCGAAACAACAAAGTCGTCGATATGGAGAATGGTCAATACCGACTAACAGTCTCATATAAACAGCGTAACTGCTTGAATACTACGGAACTTCAGTACTTGGTTCGCGTCGATAAAAACACGGATTGGACGATTGACTTCAGCATCTGATTCGAGTAAAATAGGGTAATCAATCAAATCTGAGAGACCTCCCGAAAACATGCAGAAATTGGCCGAGAATGCTTTCGCTGAGTTAGCTGCTGGTGAATACGACGATTACGACGTAGACACGCTTGTCACCGCTCTGAGAACACTTGACACAGTGTACTTCAACGATGACGAATCCTGGCTCACAGATGGTCAGTACGATGCTCTCAGGCGATTCGTTCAGACGCTCGAACCCACCAACTCCTACTTCAACAAAATTGGCTCGGACGTTCGTGGCGGCAAAGTAAAACTGCCATATGAACTCGGTTCACTCGATCAGGTTGAGATCGGCGAAATTGGCAATTGGGTAATCAATAACGTACTCAACATTGAAGACTGCGCCGTCACCGACAAACTGGATGGCATGAGTGGATTGGTCACGTATAACGCTGACGGAACTCTCGCAATTGCCTACAGCCGAGGAAACGGTGTTGAAGGCGCAGACATCACACGACACGTCAAACACCTTCCTGATGTTCCAGCGAAGATTGATGGTGCTCGTAGCATTCGAGGTGAAATCATCATCTCAAAAACAAACTTCCCCAAGATTCAGAAACTGATCAAACGTCGTGCTGGCGGTGAATACAAAAACGCCCGCAACATGATCTCTGGGTCGATGAACGCCTCGACGCTGAAAGACACGAGAGGCTACAAGTACATCGACTTCGTCGCTTATGACATTCTCGGCGAGACGATGAACAAGAAAGTGATGCTTGCCACCTTGAAGAAACTGGGATTCAAAACTCCATCAGTTACATATCTCAAGGGCAAGCAGTTGACCGACAAGAAACTGGCGAAACTTCTCAGTGATCGTCGAGATGCGACTGAGTACGAAATCGACGGTGTTGTTATCGATGTCGTTAGTGCTGCGAAACGAGCGCTGATGACGACTCGCGACGATACACTGAATCCCGCCTACTCCATCAAATACAAAGTGGCCGATGCTTCGAACCTGGCAGTTGCGACTGTTAAGGAAGTCGAGTGGAATATCTCAAAGCACGGTTATTTGAAGCCTCGTGTCTGCATCTTCCCCATCGAATTGGTTGGTGTGACGATTAAGCACGCGACCGGCTTCAACGCAAAATTCATCAACGAAAACAAAATCGGTCCAGGCGCCAAAGTCGAGATTACTCGAAGCGGTGATGTGATTCCTTTCATCCAGAAAGTTGTCAAACCTGCGAAAGCGGCTCAGATGCCTGATGTTGCTTGGGACTGGAACGACACTGGTGTAGACGCGGTCGCAACCGACGAGACGGATGATGTCACCATCGAACAGATGGTAAGCTTTTTCGCAAGCATCGATGCTCCTCTTCTCAAGAAAGGAAACGTCGAAAAACTCTTCGGTGCTGGTTTCTCCACTGCCAAGATCATCAACGCCACTTCAGCTCAACTGAAAAGAGTGATTGGCGCAAACGGTCAGAAAATCTACGACGGACTTCGCCAGAAGCTCACCAACATTCCCCTCTACACGCTGATGGGTTCAACGACCTACTTCGGCAGAGGTGTTGGTCGTCGCAAATTCAAGAAGTTGCAGGAAGCAGTTGGCTTCGATCAACTGCTCTATAACCTGACCGCACGCAAAATTACGGCGGTCGATGGATTTGAGGAAAAAACAGCCCTCAAGATTATCAACGGAATGGGCGACTTCGATGCATTCATGGAAGAGTGTGGTGACAACATCACCTTCGC
>SDBT01001121.1_pt1 | contig 46085 bp, 50 predicted proteins | sample 2277101 | NCBI WGS metagenome assembly SDBT01 (sample SAMN10404973, study PRJNA504765) | marine sediment metagenome | isolation source: marine sediment core GS10_PC15, 103 cmbsf | place: Arctic Ocean: Southern Knipovich Ridge | collected 2010 | reverse complement strand
TTCCTCGACATCGGTTCGGGCATACCGACCGTCGGCAATGTCCACGAAGTGGCCCAGAAAGCCAATCCCGCCGCTCGCATCGTCTACGTGGACATAGACCCCGTGGCCGTGACGCACAGCTTAGCTATACTGAAGGACAACCCCAACGCCACCACCATCCGGGCCGATGCCCGCTGGCCCGACCAGATTCTCGACCACGCGGAGGTCAAGGGCTTGCTCGACTTCAGCCAGCCGGTGGGGGTACTGCTCCTGCTGCTCCTCCATGCTATTCCGGACGATGAGGAGGCTTATGGCGCGGTCCGCACTCTGCGCGATAGACTGGCGTCGGGCAGTTACATCGCCATTTCGCACACTACTTACTACGAGGCTCCACTTGAGGTCGTGAAGAAAATGGAAGAGATGAGTGCCAGGACGCCTACCCCCGGCAACATACGTCCGAGGGCTGATATCCAGCGATTCTTCGACGGGCTGGAAATGGTCGAGCCGGGGCTGACCCACCTCCCCCTCTGGCGGCCAGAAGGGCCCGAAGATGTTCTCCTCGACCAGCCAGAGCGATCATTGACAATCGGTGGAGTTGGGCGCAAGGCCACGTGAAATGTGAAACGTGATGCGTGGCTGTTTTGCATCACGGAAGCTTGGAGGGTAAGCAATTGAACGCAGAAGCCAGGTCACAAGTCCACCAAGTCCTGCTCAGTCGTTGTCAGGCCATCGCCGACCATTGGTACCAAGCCATTGCGCGAACCAATCACGTACCACACAGCGCGGCAGAAGTACGGCAGCGCATAGTCGAATTGACCAAACAGACCATCGCGCTCCTGTTCACGGAGCCGTTCGACCGCGGCCAGGCTCAGGCCATTGGCGCGTTGCTGGCAGGCCTGCGTTACATCGAACCCGAGATCTTGAGCCAAACGCAAGAGGTGCTGGCGCAGCAGCTTATCGAGGGACTGTCCGCCGGCCAGGCTGTCGTGCTGCAGCCCCGCTTGGCTGAGCTGTTTGGCGGGTTGGCCGCTGGTTATTTCGAGCAAGCCCGTGAAACAATCCTCAGCGAGCAAGAACAGATACGTGGTGCGCTCACCGCCGCACTCCGACAGGCGAAGGAAGCAGTGCGGAGAGCATACGAGGAAGTGGAACAGCAGGTGCAGGAACGCACCGCCGAACTGCATGCCACCAACGAATCGCTACAACGCGAAATCACCGAGCGCAAGCGGATGGAGGAGGCGTTACGGATGTCTGCCCGGCAATGGCAGGCCACTTTCGACGCCATTAGCGATGCTGTCTGCCTGCTGGACCTGGAGGGAGGAATCCAGCGTTGCAACGAGGCTATGGCAGAACTGCTGGATAAGCCGTTCAGCGAGATCGTCGGGCACACCTGCTACGAACTTGTGTGCGGCACGTCAGAACCCATCGAAGGGTGTCCCGTCGTGCGTATGCGGGAGAGCCGCCGAAGAGAAACACTGGTTTTGCCAAGGGGCGACCAATGGTTTGACATTTCTGCAGATCCGGTGCTGGATGAGGATGGCGGTCTCATCGGAGCCGTTCACATCATGGCCGACGTCACCGAGCGCAAGCGGGCGGAGGAAGCGCTGCGAGAGAGCGAGCAGACAGCGAGGGCGCTCCTGAATGCCCCCCCCGACCTTACCTCGCTGATAGATACCAGGGGCTTCATCCTCGACGCTAATGAAGCGATGGCTCATAGGTACGAAACGAAAGTGAATGAGCTTATCGGGACGTATAGTTGGGATCTGATTCCTTCAGAAGTGGCCGAACGTAGAAAACCATACTTCGATCAAGTTATTGAGTCATGTAAGCCCGTTCACTTCGAAGACAAGCGCCAGGGAAGATGGTTCTACACTGTTTTCTATCCTGTCCTGGATATGCAAGGGGAGGTAACGAAGGTGGCCGCTCTGTCCCGCGACATCGACGAACGCAAGCGGGCGGAGGAGGCGCTGCGAGAGTCGGAGGAAAGATATCGTCTGCTGGTAGAAAACGCCAATGAGATCATCATAGTAGCTCAGGATGGAATGCTGAGATTTGTCAATCCCAAAGCCACAGAACTGACAGGCTACACTGAAGCTGAATTAGCCTCCATGCCTTTCGTGGAGCTTATCCACCCGGATGATCGAGAGATAGCGGTGGAATACTACCTGAAGTGTCTCACAGGCGAGGAAACTCCCCAATTATATGCTGTTAGAATTATTGACAAAGATGGGAATATCAAGTGGATGGAGAGCAACGCGGTCTTGATCCTCTGGGATGGCAGCCCCGCCACGTTGAATTTCATTAGCGACATCACCGAGCGCAAGCGGGCGGAGGAGGAGATCAAGCAGCGTAACCGTGAGCTCTCTGCCCTCAACACCATCGCTGCCACGGTGAGTCAATCGCTCGACCTGGAGGAGGTTCTGAACAGGGCATTGGACAACGTGATGGAAATGATGGAATTAGAGGTGGGCGCGATACGCCTGCTGGACAAGCAGGGCGGCACCTTAGACCTGAATGCTAACCGAGGGATAGACCTAAGCTCCCAGGTTGTCGAAAGGATCTCCAGGGTCAAGCTCGCTGAGAGCCCTTTGGCCAAAGTGATTGCTACTGGCGAGCCGCTGATCATCGAAGATATCTCCAACATTCCAATAGTTGAGCAGATGGGTAGGAGAGATTTGAAGTCACTGGTTGTGATCCCTTTGAAATCAAAAGGCCAGGTGCTCGGAACAATGGAGGTGGTGAGCCTCGCTTCCCGTCAGTTCACCTCGGACGAGATCCAGTTGCTCGCCTCCATCGGCAACCAGATCGGGGTGGCTATCCACAATGCACAGCTATGGCACGAGACGGACCGCAGACTGCAGGAGAGTACCATCCTCTTAAAGACTAGTCGGGCCCTTGCCAGGGTTCTTGAATTGGGCGATTTGCTGCAGTTGATAATAGATTCGGCACTGCACACCATCGGAATTGCCGATAGCGGCGTGATCCACCTTCTGGATGATGATAACGGGAGACTCTACTCCAAGGCTGTGGCGGGTAGGTTTTCCCGTGCCATTTCCAAGCAAGCGATGTGCATAGGGGAGGGCATTGCTGGCTTGGCGCTGGAGCAAGGCGAGGTGATCAATGTGTCTGACGTAGATGCTGACCCTCGTTTCATCAATCTGGGGGGCACTCACGAGTTCAAATCCCTTTTAGCGACTCCGCTCGTGGCTGATGGGAAGAACATCGGCACTATCAGCGTTTGCAGCAGCCAGATCCGTGCATTTACGCGAGAGGACGAGAGGCTGGTGATGACCTTAGCCGCTCACGCGGCCATTGCTGTCAAGAATGCCCAACTATTCGCTCGGTCGGAGCAATTGGCCATACTTAAGGAACGGAATCGTATCGCCAGCGAGATCCACGATAGCCTGGCTCAGAATCTAGCCTCTCTCTTGATGAAGATCGATTTTTGTCTTGGCCTGATCGACAGCGATCCGCAGGCGGCTAAGGCGGTCCTGGGTAAAGCCAAGGGGTTTGTTCGAGAAAACATCGGAGAGATCCGCCATTCGATCTTCGCCCTCCGTCACCCGGATCTGGAAGAACTGGGATTCCTGTCATCCTTGCGCAAGTATGTACAGGGATTTGAGGAGCAGAACGCACCCCAGGTTCACTTGTCCATCGTGGGAGAGGAAGTTGAGTCTCACCTACCTGCTACGCATGAGTATGCCCTTTTCCGTATCGTTCAAGAAGCCTTAAACAACGTGAGAAGGCACTCCAGGGCGAAGAATGTCTGGATCGTCCTTGACCTATCTGCTCCTGATGTCATCTCGCTTTCGGTCAAGGATGATGGACTGGGGTTCGATAGAACGGTAGAGGACATGGCCAGCCCGACCTGGGTCGGTGGTTTCGGACTCACGGGCATGAAGGAACGGGCAGAAGCATTGGGAGGTAAGCTGATCGTAGAGTCCGACCCGGGTTCGGGCACAAGGGTCACAGTAGTTGTGCCTCTTGGCAAGGGAGGGTAAATGGCCATGCAGAAGATAAGGGTTCTTTTGGTCGACGATCACACCATATTCAGGAAGGGCCTGCGAGAGATCATTGATGGGCAGAGCGACATGACCGTGGTGGGAGAAGCCAAGGACGGGACTGAGGCGGTGAACAAGGCTGAAGAGCTGGCCCCCGACATCATCCTCATGGACATCAGCATGCCGATCTTAGATGGCGTTAAGGCCACCCGTCTGATCATAGGCCAAGATGAACGCATGGGCATTATCGTCCTCACGATGTACCGTGACGACGAATCCGTCTTCCGAGCCATCAAAGCTGGGGCGCAGGGCTATGTCATCAAGGACGCCGACCTGGACGAGCTACTTGAAGCAATTCGGGGTGTGCGCCGTGGGCAGCCCATGATCGACTCAAGCATCGCCGGCCGAGTTCTAGTGGAATTCAGTAAGCTGACAAGGGAGCAGGAGAGCCGGGATTTCCTCGATCTGAGCAAGCGAGAGGTTGATATTCTCCAGCTTGTGGCCAGGGGCGCAAAGAACAGAGAGATCGCCGAAAAGCTCTTTCTTTCAGAGTATACTGTCAGAAACGCTCTTTCGATCATCTTTCAGAAGCTGCATGTCAACAATCGGACGGAGGCTGCCATTTATGCTCTACAGGAGGGATTGCTCAAGCTAAAGTAAGACAGCTTAAGCTAAATTAGCCAGGCAAGTGTACCCTTTTAGTAGGTATAATTACCTATTTAAAAGGGTACATTTGTTTATATCCAGAATGTGCATATGACCCTTGAATACCCGTGCCGATTTTGATATGATTGTTTAGATAGGGCTGGTGTGGATCTGCTCCGCCTTTTTGATGAAAGGAGCCTGCTATAGAATTACCTTGCAACATTTGCGTCGTCCGCGAGAATGTTGCCGGGGATATGTCATTGCGAGCGACCGCAGGGAGCGAAGCAATCCCCTCCGTCGCGGGTTGGAGATTGCTTCGTCGCTCCGCTTCCTCGCAACGACACACACGGGAGTTTGGTTGCGGCTGTGCTGCGCTATGGGTGTTCAGGTGAAGAAGGAGCTAGGCGGGCGATGGAGAAGATAAGGGTTCTTCTGGCCGACGATCACGCCATATTCAGGAAGGGCCTGCGGGAGATCATTGACAAGCAGAGCGACATGATTGTGGTGGGAGAAGCCAAGGACGGGGTTGAGGCGGTGAGCAAGGCCGAAGAGCTAGCCCCCGACGTCATCCTCATGGACATCAAGATGCCCCGCCTGGACGGTATAGCAGCCGCTCACCTGATCACAGAACGAGACCCTGAGGCCAAGATCATCATCCTGACCATGTATCTCGAGGTCGAGTACGTCTCGGGAGCCACTAAAGCTGGAGCGCGGGGCTATATCCTTAAGGACGCAGGCCTGGAGAAAATGCTGGAGGCCATACGAGCTGTTCATCGCGACGAGGTGAGAATTGACTCAGCTATGGCCAGTAAAGCGCTGGTGAAGCTTTGCCAGGAGACCGAAGACTCTCAAGAGCGTATCATCAGTTTGACCGAGCGGGAGAAGGAGGTCCTGTCCTTTGTTGTCAAGGGAGCCACTAATAGCCAGATTGCTCAAAGGCTCCTGCTCTCAGAGCGAACGGTTGAGAATCACCTTTCAGCCGTTTTCAAGAAGCTGGGGGTGAGAAATCGTACCGAAGCAGCCGTTCATGCCGTGCGCGACGGGCTGTTCATACCTATTTAGGCACTGGGAGATAGACATGGAACATTGGTATGCTCTCTACACCAAGCCACATAAGGAACGCCACGTCAGCAGCTTTCTGAAAAGTAGAGGCTTCGAAACCTATCTCCCTACCATTCAGGTGAAGAAGAATGGCAAGAGCAAGACCAAGCCTTTCTTCTCCTGTTATCTCTTTGTGCGCCTGAACCCTGCCTCAGCTCTCCTTTCGGTGCGCTGGACGCCCGGCCTGAGGCGTATCGTGAGCTTCGGCAGAGAGCCAGCGGCAGTCCCTGATGCTGCCCTCTCCTTGATCCGGCGACATGTGGCCGAGATGGGGGAATTGGATTACTCGGGATGCCATTTCAAACCGGGTGAGCAGATGGTCATAAAGAACGGCCCCCTCAAGTATTTCGAGGCGGTATTCGATCGAGCTTTGTCCAACCGGGATCGGGCCATGGTCCTGGTGGATTTATTGGGTCGCTTGACGCGTTGTGAAGTGGATGTGAGCTATCTGGAAAAGCTTCATTGAGGATGTGTTGACCCAGCTCGAAAACTGCATACGAGGAGGACGGCGCTTGGAAGAGGACAGGCGTCGAATGGCGGAGCCTGCCTGGGGGGGCAAGGGAGCAGAGGGCAGGGGAGCAGAGGAGTCAGAAGGCACAGAGGGGTCAGAGGGCGTCAGCAAGGCAGCTCAGTGGAACTTAGGGCACTGATGGGTAGGCACAGGGGGCATACTCATGGGCAAGCTGCGACGTGCGAGAGGCTGTGGCCCACGAGCTTCCACACGAGGGAAGTTCATTGCAGGAGAGTCTCTTCGATCTCCCGGACGAGGAACGGCAAGTTGGGCTGCTCAAAACTGATGCCAGGCGCAGGGACCCGGTTGTGTTTGATATCGGGAGGGACATGCTTGTGATGGGGAAAGGTGCTTGTGAGGGACGGATCGTCAGGGTGGGGCTGCGGGTCGTACCAGTATAGGCGTTCATCTCCTTGTTCTACCCAATAGCTGTAGGCCTGGATCACGCCGCGGGCGAAGTTCAGGTCTTCCCAAACACCCAGGATGATGCCCTGGTCGAACTCGATTTCACCTGTCAACTCGGCAATAGTGGGACCGCGTCGAATCACAACCAAGGTCGAACGGTGGATGGAGGGAAAGGTATCGGGGAGGCTGTAGATGAAGCGCTCGTAGGCCTGGATATCGAGGATCATCTCAGGTCGTCTGGACCTCGGGATTGGGGGTCAGGCGCAACGCCCCAGAAGGGGCTTGAGCACGAAGAGCAGAGATGAAACGTCGGCTCATCTGACGAAAGGTTTGCTCACGCTCCAACTTGATCTCGTAGGCGCTGGCCCAGCGTGTGAACTCCATGGTCTGCTCCAGACCATCGTTGTCCAGCAAGCCTTGCTGATAGAGCCTGTAGAAATCAGCAGAAGCCACGCCATATTTAGCCTCGTACTCACGCAGACGAGCTTCTAAGGCATGTAGATCCTGAAGGACATCTGTGAGGTTCATTTCTCCCCCTTATTTGAAGAATAGAGCATGTGTCAGGTGACACTCACAATTATACCGGAAAACAAGAGTGAAGTCAAAATCCTGTCCATGGAGGTGTATTTTAATATGGGGACAAGACCGGGGGTTGGTCCAGTTTGTCATTGGACGCAGGGGAGGCAGAGGAACAAGAAAGCAAAGAAGAAGCCGGTATCTGCGCCTGGAAGCATCGGTCGCGTCTCCCGGCTTCGATCTCGGACCATTCTACGCCTGCCAGTGCAGCGCGAAGAAGATGCCCAATCTGTTCCAAGCGTTGTTTGCGAGCTTGGACTGAGGCAGATCGAAGTGAGGGTACAAGCACAAGGGCATCTTCTCGTGCCTGAACTGTGATGGTTTGGCGAGGCAAAAGTCGCAGTGCGCGAACGAGGTCAACGGGGAGGGTGACCGTACCATCATCAGCTATATCAAGAGTGACTGTTTTCATGTTCATATCTTCCAACTCCTTTAGACGTTCCCAAGACACGCCTCTTCAGTTTGCAGCAGGAGCACGCATCCATGCTCTTGTTTTTCACCTATGAGTATACCATATAAGTGGATAAGAAGCAACACTAAGAAGCAAGACAATGGAACATCCTGAAGTCACCGATTTCATTGCCTATCTGCACCTGAAGAACTTAGCACCGTCCACCGTGGAGAGCTATCGCCAGGTCCTGAAAAACCTCTTCGATCACATTGACTTAGGGCCATCACCGCCGAGCCAGATCACTGCCGCCCAGCTTCGGGCCTACGTGGCCAGTCTGTCTGTGACAAGGAGTAAAGGAGACAAGGTGAGTGGGGGGAAAGATTAAGACGCATCGTGATCTTGATGTGTATCAGATGGGCTTTGACGCGGCGATGCGGATCTTCGAGCTGACGAAAGGCTTTCCCAAAGCAGAGACGTACTCGTTAACGGACCAGATTCGTCGCTCGTCGCGCTCCGTCTGTTCCAATATTGCTGAGGCGTGGAGGAAACGGCGCTACGAGGCAGCCTTTGTGAGCAAGTTGAACGACTCAGAAGCCGAGGCGGCAGAGACGCAGGTATGGCTGGAGTTCTCGGTGAAGTGCAATTATCTCGATGCAGCGGTTGGGCGTGAACTGTACACCACCTACGACAACATCCCTTCGACAAGCTCAGGACAGGCCTGGGGAAGCTGGTCAACATGATCCTGCGCCCTGAGCAATGGATCATCAAGCGATAGCAATACTGCTCCTTGTCTCCCCCTCTCCCCCTCTCCCCCTCTCCTTGTCTCAGTTGGGAGGCGCGCCAATCACTTTCGTGCAGAACCTGCTGGGGCATGAGAGCCTCACCACAACAGGAATCTACACCCAATTGGTGGATCAGATGGCAAAGGAGATTGCGCTGAACACCAGAACGGCCATTGACGAGATCGAAGTGACGGAGGAGACGAAGCTCTTGAAAGAGGCGCGAGACCTCTACGAGGCCGAATTCGCAGTTGTCCTGCCCTTGGTCCCTGGGCCCTGTACTTAGGCCGTACAGGACTAAGTGCCCAAGGACCAGGGGGAGTGCAACTACAGGGAGGGTTGGGATGATTTTGTAGGCCAGGTGCTGGAGTGGCTGGAATAGGTCAGCACCTTGCCGAATAGTGACCAAACTTACTCCGACAGCAGCTAGAATCGCAACGTGGTACCTTTCCGGGGGCTGCCCTCGGACTTATGAAACACTCTGCATGTAGTAGGTGCACGACCTAATTTCATGAAGGTTGCGCCTATCATGCGGGAGATGACCAAGTACCCGCACGACTTTGAGCAGATTCTCGTCCATACTGGCCATCACTACGACGATAACATGTCCACAGAAGGTGAACGCTAATGGGGGTGTCGATCGTGAGAGTGCTCATCGTAGGTCTGGGGAGTATTGGCCGCCGCCACCTGGCAAACCTGAGACTCATTGAGCCGGCTGCTCACATCACGATCTGGCATCAGCGCTCGAAACGTCAGGCTGCAGCAGCGGCTCCATCCCCAGCAGATTGCGTCGTGTACAATCTGGAGGACGCGCTCAATACGAAGCCTGATGCGGCCTTGGTCACAAACCCCGCATCGCTGCACATAGAAACGGGCCGGGCTTTGGCCCAGCAGGGCATTCACCTGTTCATTGAAAAGCCTCTGTCAAACACACTGGACGGCGTCGATGAGCTTCTGGATTTATGCCGCCAGCGGTCTCTAGTGCTAATGGTCGGCTACAACCTCCGTTTCTACCGGCCATTGCAGGTGATGCGGCAAGCGTTGCTCGAAGGGCGAATTGGGTGTATAATAACACTGCGTGCGGAGGTAGGCCAATACCTGCCGGAATGGCGTCTGGGTAGTGACTATCGGCAGAGCGTCAGTGCCAGGCGCGATCTGGGAGGCGGCGCAGTGCTGGAGTTGAGCCACGAGTTGGACTATGTGCGCTGGCTGGTTGGAGAGGTCAAAACGGTCAGTGCTCAAGTTGGTCATTTGAGCCATCTGGAAATTGACGTTGAGGACATGGCGGAGATCATTTTGCAGTTTCGTAACGGTGCGATCGCCAGCGTCCATCTGGATATGGTAGATCGAGCGACAATGCGCACATGTCGTATCACTGGGACCGAAGGCACCCTTACCTGGGATGGGATGAGCCACTGTGTGCAGTTGTTCTCGGCCGCTACGGATACGTGGTCGGATTTGCACCCGGCGAAGGCTATTGATCGTAACGAGATGTACGTGTCTGAGTTGTGCCACTTCCTTGACTGTGTCAGAGGGAATGAGGTACCCATCGTGAGTGGGGACGATGGACGGCGCGTGTTGGAGATAGCACTCGCGGCCAAGCAATCGTCACGGGCGCAGCAGGTGGTAGAACTATGAAGCCGTACATCGTTGGATTCATTTTCGCCCGGGGTGGCTCTAAAAGTGTGCCGCGCAAGAATATCCGTCCGCTCGCTGGCAAGCCCCTGATTGCGTATGCCATTGAAACGGCCCTTGCCAGCGAGTTGATTGACCAGGTGATCGTTTCGACGGACGACGCTGAGATTGCCGATGTCGCCCGGGAGCATGGTGCCGAAGTGCCTTTCATGAGGCCTCAGGAACTGGCTCAAGACGACTCGCCTGAATGGTTAGCCTGGCAGCACGCGATTCGGGCGCTAGAGGCGGCCGAAGGCGATCCCAAGATAGACGTGTTTGTCTGTGTTCCACCGACCTCACCCCTGCGGGCTGTTGAGGACGTGGATGCCTGCATCCAGACGTTACTGGATAGCGATGCAGACCTGGTGATCACGGTCAAGCCAGCGGAGCGGAACCCGCACTATAACATGGTCATGCTAGACGGAGCAGGTTATGCGCGGCTGGTGATCCCACCAGAGCAGACAATTCACCAGCGTCAGGCTGCGCCTACAGTATATGACATGACAACGGTCGCATATGCAGCGCGACCTGAGTTCGTGTTGAAGGCCAATTCAATGTTTGAAGGCAAGGTCAAGGCAGTTGTAGTGCCGCCGGAGCGCGCTCTAGATATTGACACTGAGTTGGATTTTAAGCTTGCAGAGTTCTTGTTGGGGCAGTCGTCATGAAATCAGTGAAGGAGTTGATGAATTTGCATCGGCGCGTGGCCCTGATTACGGGTGGTGGAGGACACATCGGGGCTGCGATGTGCGAGGCACTGGCCGAACTGGGGGCTGCCATTGTTGTACTTGACGTGGGGCAAGAATCTTGCATGGCTGTGGCCAGGCGAATTCACGAGACGTATGGCGTCGAGACGCTGCCACTAGTGATTGATCTGACGGATGAGAAGGCAGTGCGATCAGTGCCTGAAACAGCTCTGGATCGCTTCGGACGGCTGGATATCCTGGTCAACTGCGCTGCCCTGGTAGGGACATCAGAACTGAAAGGATGGGGCGCCCCGTTCCTGGAGCAAAGCGCTGATACCTGGAGGCTGGCATTGGAGGTGAACCTGACAGCCCCATTTGTGCTGGTGCAGGCGTGTGCTGAGGCTATGGCCGCATCAGGGCACGGCTCTGTGATAAACGTCGGTTCGATTTATGGGATGGTAGGGCCGGATATCCGCTTGTATGGAAACACTACAATGGGAAATCCGGCTGCCTACGCAGCGAGCAAGGGTGGATTGCTACAGTTAACCCGGTGGCTGGCAACGGTGTTGGCCCCAGATGTGCGTGTCAACGCCATTACGCCTGGAGGTGTGTGGCGCAACCAGCCAGAAGTCTTCAATGAGCGCTACATAGCACGCACCCCACTGAGGCGCATGGCTGCCGAGGAGGACTTGAAGGGAGCGGTTGCATACCTGGCCAGCGATCTCTCAGCGTACGTGACGGGTCATAACCTGGTTGTGGATGGTGGGTGGACGGTATGGTAACAGTCATTGACATCGCGGGCCGAAAAGTCGGCCCTGGCCAGCCTTGCTTTATCGTCGCCGAAGCAGGCGTGAACCACAACGGCAGCCTGGAAATGGCCCGCCAGTTGGTGGATGTGGCGGTACGAGCCGGCGCGGATGCGGTCAAGTTCCAGACCTTCAGGGCCGAAAAGGTGATTTCGCCCCAGGCGCCAAAAGCAGCGTATCAATTGCAAACTACTGACACTGGCGAGTCACAACTGGATATGGTCAAACGCCTGGAATTATCGTTTGATGCCTTTCGAGAGCTTTATGCCTATTGCCAGGACAAGGACATTCTCTTCATGTCCACTCCCTTTGACGAAGAGAGCGCCGACTTCCTGGCCGAACTGGGCATGGCTGTTTTCAAGATTCCGTCGGGCGAGATCACCAACCTGACCTTCCTGGCGCACGTGGCACACCAGGGCAAGCCGATGATCGTCTCTACCGGCATGTCGTATCTGGGCGAGGTAGAGGTGGCTGTGCAAACCGTTGAGGAAGCCGGCAATTATGCCCTTGTGCTGTTGCACTGTGTCAGCAACTATCCGGCCAATCCTGCGGACGTCAACCTGCGTGCCATGCAGACTATGGCGATGGCTTTTGGTGTACCAGTGGGCTACTCTGACCACACACCGGGGATTGAGGTGGCGCTAGCGGCGGTCGCTCTTGGGGCTTGCGTGATCGAGAAGCACTTCACCTTGGACCGCAGCCTGCCCGGCCCCGACCATCGAGCCTCGCTGGAACCAGATGAACTGATGGCACTGGTGCGGGGCATTCGCACAGTAGAAGCAGCGATGGGCCATGGGCACAAGGAGCCGGCGGCCAGTGAGGCCAACACGGCCGCGGTGGCCCGCAAGAGCCTGGTTGCCGCCCGAGACATCCCAGCCGGCATGAAGTTGATTGAGGAACTGATCGCCATCAAGCGGCCCGGCACCGGCCTGCCGCCGGCAATGCGACCCTATCTGATTGGGCGCACTGCACGCACGACTATTCCGGCTGGCACATTGCTTACGTTGGAGATGCTGGCGTGAGAACGATTGGAGTCGTGACCGTTGCCCGCTCAGACTATGGCATCTATCTGCCGTTGTTGAGAAGAATTCAGGCGGATCCCGATCTGCGACTCCACCTGATTGTCGCTGGCATGCATCTATCACCAGAGTTTGGGCTGACGGTCGAGGTTATCGAGGCCGACGGGTTCGAGATCAGCGAGCGGGTGGAGATGCTGCTGTCATCGGATACGCCCGAGGGGATCGCCAAGTCCATGGGCCTGGGAATCATCGGCTTTGCGCAGACCTATGCTCGGTTTCGCCCCGACATCCTGGTCGTGTTGGGGGATCGTTTTGAGATGCACGCTGCGGCCCTTGCTGCGCTGCCTTTCAAAATCCCGATCGCCCACATTCATGGCGGCGAGATAACGCAAGGCGTCATTGACGACGCTCTACGGCACTCAATGACCAAGCTTAGTCACCTGCACTTTGTAAGCACGCAAGAGTACGCTCGACGGGTGATACAATTGGGCGAAGAACCCTGGCGAGTCATCGTTTCAGGCGCTCCCAGCCTAGATAATCTCGGCGCCACTAGGCTTCTTATGCGCGAAGGATTAGCTGCCAAGTTTGACCTGCGTCTAGATGAGACACCGTTTCTTCTGGTGACATTCCACCCTGTAACGCTGGAGTACGAGCAAACTGAATGGCAGGTTACTGAATTACTGGCTGCTCTAGAAGCGTGTGATTTACCCATTGTCTTCACTATGCCAAATGCAGATACGAGCGGGCGTACCATCGCCCGTATGATCGAGGAATTCGTCACGACACACTCCTCTGCGCAAGCTGTGGATAATCTGGGCACACAAGGGTATTTCAGCATGATGGCATTGGCGGCTGCAATGGTGGGCAATTCGTCAAGCGGAATCGTTGAAGCCGCATCGTTTGAGCTTCCGGTGGTGAACGTAGGCAGTCGCCAGCGTGGACGGGTAAGAGGCGCCAACGTCATTGATGTTGATTACACACGGACGAGCATTCTCGAAGGTCTTCAGAGAGCCCTTGACCCCCAATTTCGCGCCAAGCTGCGCGGGATTCGCAATCCGTATGGTTCTGGTAGGGCATCTGAAAAGATCGTTGAGGTTCTAAAACAGGTTCAGCTAGATGACAAGCTTGTTATGAAGCGCTTCCATGATCTGGAAGTCATATCTCCAGAGGGTGCTGACTAGCATGGGCATGAAGGTAGTCGGCCTGGGTGCGGGTGGTCATGCCAAGGTAGTTATAGAGATCCTGCGTTCTCATGGGTCTTACGAACTGATAGGGCTACTTGACCCCAATCCAGAGTTACAGGACAGAAGCGTGCTGGGCGTGCCAGTACTAGGAGACGACGATCTGTTACCTGCTTTGAAGCGTGAGGGTATTCGCCACTTTTTCGTTGGCCTGGGCAGTATTGGAGATACTGGGCCGCGCCAGCGCCTATTCGAGCTGGCTCTGCAATACCAGATGAAGCCGGTAAACATTATCCATCCGCAGGCTGTCATCTCGCCCTCTGCTGTGCTCGGCGAAGGCGTTACTGTTATGGCTGGCGCCGTGATCAATGCCTGTGCTCGCCTAGGCGTGAATGTAATCGTCAACACGGGAGCCATCGTCGAACACGACTGTATAGTCGGTGATCACGTTCATATCGCTACTGGCGCCCAACTGGCCAGTACGGTACGGGTGGGCAAGGGTGCGCACATTGGTGCTGATGCTACGGTGCTTCAATGCGTTCACATTGGCGAGAGCGCTCTTGTGGGTGCGGGGGCTGTGGTGATCCGAGACGTACCTCCGGGTGTGACCGTAGTCGGTTGCCCGGCCCGGGTCTTGCAGCGTAAAGAGCAGAAGGGAGAAGAAAATGGGTAAGACGATGAGATATTGTACAAGCTGTCTGGCACCATCTACCAGGCCTCGACTCGTTTTCAACGGAGAGGGTATATGTAACGCCTGTGTGCACGCCGAGGAAAAAAAGACCTCAATTGATTGGGAGGCGCGCTGGAAAGAGCTAGAGGAGCTCTGTGACCGCCTCCGGATCAACGACGGGTCGAACTGGGATGTACTGGTGCCGTGCAGCGGTGGTAAAGATGGTTCGTACGTTGCCTGGCGGTTGAAGCACGACCTGGGGATGCATCCTGTGTGTGTGACGCTGATGCCGCAGGTTCAGACGGAGATCGGACGCCAGAACCTGGAGAATTTTAAGAACTCTGGGTTCGATCACATGGCAATCACCCCCAACCTCCAGGTATACAAACGCCTGGCCATCAAAGGGTTCAAAGAACAGGGGCGGCCCAAGATGCCCTTCGTGACCGGCATCTCTACGGTGACGATCGGGGTTGCGCTCAAGTTTGGCATTCCCTTTATCATGTATGGCGAAGAGGGGGAAACCGAATACGGTGGCTCGATGCGCCAGACGCATCGTCGGCGCATAGACCGTCAATACCTTGTTGATTTCTATTACAGTGGTCACGATCCAATCGAGTACCTGGATGAGTTCACCCATGATGAAATCAGGTGGTGGCTGCTGCCAAGTCAAGAAGAGCTGGATGAGGTTGAATTGTTCCCGACCCACTGGTCACACTTTGAGAATTGGGATCCTGAACTCCATGCCAAGCTGGCCCAAGAGAAGTGTGGTTTGCAGACCCTAGATGGCCCATCGGCGGGGACTTACTCCAACTATGCTCAGTTAGACGACGTATTGCAGGACCTACATGCCTACATGATGTTCATCAAGTTCGGGTTTGGTCGCACAACGTCAGACGCGGGCATTGACATTCGTGCTGGGCGACTCACTCGCGAAGAGGGTGTTGAGTTGGTCAAAAAGTACGACGGGCGCTTCCCAGGGCAGTATCTTCCAGATTTCCTGGAGTACTTTGAGCTGACCGAGGACGAGTTTTGGGCGGTCGTTGACTCCTTTGCCAACATCGAAGTCCTGGAAAAGGTGGGCGAACGCTGGCGGCTCAAGCCTGCTATGATTAAGGGGTTGGAAAAGGGCGGCGAGTTCAGTCTATAATACCAATTGCCCGCAACGGGCCTCGGCATTGTGTGAGGATAAACAACATGTTGTCGAAATTGCTTGAGAACCATATTCCCGTTAATATCGGAAGGATGAGGGTACCCGATTTCTTAGCAAGGCAGGAGCGAGTTGAACTGAAGAAGCTGAGACATGTACGAGAAGGTCATGGTTGGAAAAGTGTTGATCGTTGCCCGGTTTGCAACTCAAGCGATTATGAGCATGAGCTTGAAAAGCACGGCATTCCGCTAGTCAAGTGTACGAACTGTGAGTTACGATTCCATACCAAAATCCCCGCTGATCCGAATGACATTTATCAAGCCCCCGACTACACTGTGTACACAAAGGAAGAGTCTGAAGAACATTTCAACTACAGACGAGAGCGTTTTGGCCGAGAAAGGATAAGGCTTCTGGAAGAGTACTGTGGTGGCTTGTCCGATAAAACGCTACTTGACGTTGGCTGTGGGAATGGATACTTCCTTTCGGTAGCAAAGGAGGTGTGCGAACGTTGCGTCGGGGCAGAGTTCTCGGCGCATCTGCGGGAATTCGCGCAGGAGAAAACAGGCCTGACAGTTTATAGCGATCCCTTAGAGGAATTCCCTGAGCGAGATTTCGATATCATCACAGCTTTTGACGTGATTGAGCATATACCAACCCCGGTGTCGTTCATGCAAGCTGCAAGCAACTTGTTGACTCTTGGAGGGTATATACTTCTGTACACCCCCAATTTTGATAGTTTCAGCGTCAGGGTTATGAGAGAGCATTCGTCAATTGTGGATGGAACCGAACATGTCATTCTATTTAACCATTCATCTTTGAAGAAGTTGGGCGAAAGGGCAGGACTTGAAGTGATTCATACCGAGACACGAGGTCTCGATATTCACAGTATCATAGCTTACCAGTCCTGCCTGGGAGAAGGGGTAAGCGCGTTCTTAGTGCAATGGTTGGATGAATTGCAGGCAATGATTGATGCCTCAGAATGTGCGGATTATCTTCGAATCATATACAAGAAGGTGTCGTAGGCTTTGATCCAATGGGTTGGTGGAGCATCTGACGTGACCATGCGCGTGGCGGGGCCGGGATGAAGGATCTGGAACGGGTGTTAGTGCAATCCGATGCAAGTGTCCAAGAAGCCATAGAGGCTGTAGATCGTGGTGCAGTAGGCATTGCCTTGCTTGTAGACGAGGAACGCCATCTAGTGGGAACGATCACCGATGGTGATGTCCGACGAGCTATCCTGGATAGAATCTCCCTGAATGCTTCGGCGACCGTACTGCTCAAGTATCGTCCTGGGGAGTATCGGCAACCTACGGCGGCCCCGGTGCAAGCGGAGCGGTCAGAACTCTTACGCCTTATGCAGTCGAGGGCTATTCGACACGTGCCTCTACTGGACGACGAAGGGCGAGTGGTGGGCCTGGCCCTGCTCTCGGAACTCATTGACCAGCCAGAACTGCCGCTTTCGGCAGCGATAATGGCTGGCGGGTACGGCACCCGGCTGCAACCTTTGACAGAGGGCGTGCCCAAGCCTATGCTGCCGGTGGGGGGACGTCCTTTGATGGAGCGAATCATTGAGCAGTTATGGGCAGTCGGCATCCGGCATGTGAGTGTAACTACGCATTATAAGCCTGAAATCATCGCTGAGCATTTTGGCGATGGGCACCGGTTTGGCGTTCAAATAAACTATGTGAATGAAGAGCAGCCATTAGGCACGGCAGGGGCTCTGGGATTGATGGAGTCTCCTGAGGAGCCGTTGCTGGTTATCAACGGTGATATTCTGACCCAGGTGAGTTTTCAGGCCATGTTCGATTTCCACCGCGAGCATAGGGCGGACATGACCGTGGCTGTCCGCAAATATGAATTCCAGGTGCCCTATGGAGTGGTCGAGACAGAGGGCGTCGAGATTTCAAGCCTGGTCGAAAAGCCGTCACTCGGTTTTTTTATCAACGCCGGCATATACCTGCTGGAACCGATTGTCCATCGTTATATTCCCAACGGCCGCCGCTTTGATATGACCGATCTGATTGAGTGCTTGTTGGCCGATGGGCGAAGGGTGATCAGTTTCCCTATCCGGGAGTATTGGCTTGATATCGGCCAGCATGGGGATTACGAGCAAGCACAGGACGACCTGCGAAATGGGAGAATCTGACTTGAGTTGGACTGATAAAAGGGTGCTCGTCACGGGCGCGGGAGGGTTCATTGGCAGCCATCTGACAGAGCGGTTAGTTGAGCTTGGGGCTCGCACGCGAGCCTTCGTCCATTACAACTCGATGGGAACGTGGGGGTGGCTGGACTATTCTCCGCTGAAAGAAGAGATTGGAGTCATTGCAGGAGATATCGGCGATCGAGACAGCGTACGGAGGGCTGTGCAAGGCGTAGATGTCGTCTTCCACCTGGCAGCTCTGATCGGCATCCCGTATTCATATCACGCTCCTGTTTCCTACGTCCGCACCAATGTTGAAGGAACCCTGAACGTGTTACAATCGGCTCTCGAAGCCAACGTGGAGCGTGTGGTGCATACCTCGACCAGTGAGGTGTACGGCACAGCACAGTATGTGCCCATTGATGAGCAGCACCCTTTGCAAGGACAATCCCCTTATTCAGCCACAAAGATCGGCGCTGACAAACTGGCAGAAGCGTTTCACTGCTCGTTCGGGTTGCCAGTGGTCACGTTGCGGCCCTTCAACACCTACGGCCCCCGGCAATCGGCTCGGGCTGTGATTCCAACGGTCATCGTCCAGTGCATGACGAGAGAAAGCGTGCGGCTGGGTAATCTCTCTCCCACGCGCGATCTAACCTATGTGGCTGATACAGTGGAAGGTTTCATCTGCGCAGCACAAAGCCAGCAGGCTGAGGGGAAGGCGATCAATATTGGTTCCGGACAGGAGATTTCCATTGGCGATTTGGCTCACGAGATCGTAAACTTGATGGGGAAAGCCGTAGAGATAGAATGTGAGAACGAGCGGAAGCGCCCTGAAGGCGGCGAGGTCGAGCGGCTATGTGCGGCGAACGCTCTCGCTAGAGAGCTCTTGGGTTGGGAACCGCGCTACACTTTGGATGAAGGTTTGCGCTTGACCATTGAATGGATCGGAGAGCACCTTGAACACTACCGACCTGACATCTACGCAATTTGAGCCTGGGGCTCCGGCGGCGGAAGGAACGATTCCGCTTTGTGTACCGGAGATCCGTGGCAACGAATGGAAATACATCAAGGAGTGCCTGGACACCAACTGGGTCTCCTCAGTAGGCCCATTTGTGGACCGCTTCGAGCGAGAATTGGCGGGCTATGTGGGCACTAAGTACGCCGTTGCCACCTGCAATGGCACGGCTGCTCTGCACATTGCCCTGCTGGTGGCCGGTGTGCAGCCCAACGACGAAGTGCTGGTCTCCACCCTTACCTTTATCGCGCCAGCTAATGCCATTCGCTATGTCGGCGCCTGGCCCGTCTTCATGGACGCCGAGCCTGATTACTGGCAGATGGATCCGGAGAAGGTGGTGGATTTTCTGGAGAAAGAATGTCAATGGCGCAATGGCGCGCTTTACAACAAGACCACTGGTCGGCGGGTCAAGGCTCTCCTGCCTGTCCACATTCTGGGCCATCCGGTGGATATGGATCCGATTCTGGAGGTAGCTCGCAAATATAATCTGGTGGTCATTGAAGACGCTACCGAGAGCCTGGGGGCGAAGTACAAGGAGCGAATGGTCGGCACATTGGGGGATATTGCCTGCTTCAGTTTCAACGGTAACAAGATCATCACCACTGGTGGTGGGGGGATGATCGTTACCGACAACGAGGCATGGGTGCGCAAGGCGAAGTACCTGAGCACTCAGGCCAAGGATGACCCCGTAGAGTATATTCACAACGAGATCGGTTATAATTACCGGCTGACTAACATCCAGGCGGCCATGGGCTGCGCTCAGTTGGAACAACTCGAGGACTATATCACTGCCAAACGCCGTATCGCCGCTGACTATACCGAGGCACTGCAGAACGTGCCTGGTATCACCTCCATGTGCGAGGCAGATTGGGCCTTCAGTATTTTCTGGATATACACGGTACTGGTGGATGCAGCACGATATGGGATGAGTAGCCGAGCGCTGTTGCGCAAATTCGGAGGTGCAGGAATTCAGACGCGGCCACTTTGGCAACCTGCGCACCGTAGCCCTGCGCATGTGCAGTGTCAAGCCTACCATTGCTATGTGGCCGAGCGGCTTAACCGAGACGCATTGAGTTTGCCATGCTCGATTGGGTTAACAATCGCGGAGCAGCAGGGGGTTGTCAACAGCGTGAAAAAGGTCATTGAGGTTATCCGGGATACGCAAAGTGTTTGAAACTCTACTCAAATTGCTAGAAGATACATCAAAGCTTGATATTCTTGATCTCAACTTTGTCTATAGTTCAGAGGCACTTGAGACATTGTCACTACCCCCTTCTGCATTGCCGAGGCCTGGCGTGCTGATGCGGATCGGATCATTTCTCTGGCATTTTCTGAGGAGTCTTCGTCACTGGAATCATTTCAAGCCAAGAAGGGTTCCTGAAAAGTGTATCCTGTTTTCCTTCGCCAGCCGAAATCAGAAAAGTAGCTTGTCACCAATCGTAGAGCGTATGAACGGTTCGCTCTTTGTTGGTCTCGATTTCCTCGGCAGACTCGACCTGCACGATTCGGAAAGGTTTCCTTCGACCTATGCCTACCTACTATCGTGTTTCTTTTTCCCGCTGGTGCTTTTCAAATTCTGGAAGGCGCGGGGCTATCAGAAAGAATCGTTCCGTTTTGCCTTTGATAGTTACTGGCGCGCGTATGGCTGTTACCTTTTCTCAAGGTTATGGTTACGCCAGGTGGCGCCGGCTGGGGTGGTTGTGGCTAATGACCATATTGTCATGACCCGGGCTCTCACCCAGGCGGCCAGGAGAGAGCGCATACCCACTTTTTATGTACAACATGCCTCCGTCACCGCGAAGTTTCCGGCGCTGTCTTTTGATTACGCCTTACTCGAAGGGATTGATGCCTTAAGAAAATATGAATTGGCCGGGGCATCGCGCACGAAAGTATTCCTCGTTGGAATGCCTAAAGTAGACACGTATTTCCAGCATTTGAATATAAACTCGGCTGCTCGTTCGATTGGCCTATGCACCAGCACGCTTGCTCCTCTGCCACGGGTGGAGCAGTTATGTGAACAGTTACGTCGAGAGTTTCCTGCACTGCCCTTTTTCCTGCGGCCACATCCTGGCGATAGGAGGGATGCTATCTGGACTGGCCTAGCCAAGAAATACGGAATGGAACTGTCAGATTCGAAAACCGAGCTCTCGTTCGAGTTCCTGAAACGGGTAGATGTGGTCATTGCCGGAGAATCCAATATCCATTTAGAGACTGCCTTGATGAATGTATTTCCTGTCTATTATGACTTTACTCAAGCACATATGGATTGGTACGGCTTTCAGCGCAACGGGTTGGTCGAATATGCTTCAGAGCCCCAAGAAGTATGTTGTAGGTTAAGAGCCTTAACTCAGAATAAACCGCCTGTGCGGATGAAGACGAAACCATATTGTGCCACAGTGGACACTCGTTACGATGGACGCTCCAGCGAACTTGCCAGTGCGCTTATTCAGGAGCTGGCATCGGGTCAGGTTAATCTGGAAGGATGGCGGCGGGTTCCCAATGTACAGTTGGAAGCCTATGAATTTGTTGACAATGTCGGTTGATATCCAGCGCGTACTCAAGAATCCTATCCTGCTGTTTGCCGCGAGTAGATACGTAGGGTACGGGCTACAATTCGTTCGCGGGATACTGGTCGCCAAGTTTCTTGGGCTTTATCTCTTTGGGGTGTGGGGTTTCTTAATGCTTGTGCGGCAGTACCTTTCGTATACTAGCCTTGGACTGCAATATGCCATTAATGTGGAATTGGCAACTGAATCGGTAGATGACCCCGAAAAACAGGAGCAGATCGTTAGGGTTGCTTTGACCACTACTGCTCTTATTGCTGGCCTCCTGAGTCTGTCAGGATTAGGAATACAGGTGTTTGGTGTTCCGCTATTTGAGAAGTATTCGTTTAACCAGTATGCCGTAGCACTGGGCGTTATTGCCGGACTTGGCCACCTCCAGCAGTTGTTTGCAAATATCTATCGGGTGCACGGGAAACTGGCCAGGATTGCGGCTAGTGAGTTGTTTGTCGCTGCTGTCTCCCTATTGGCTGCGTTGTTGTTCAGAGGTGAGGCCTTGATCCTGGCCCTGCTTGGCGCAATGATCCTGTCCGGAGTTGTTAGCATTGCCATATTCATGATAAGGGCACCCTTCAAGGTATCTCTCTCATTCGATATTCGCCACGTGAGACACCTGTTGTCCATCGGAATTCCGCTGCTGATTTATGCTGTCAGCTTTTACTTAATCACGGTTGCTGGGCGTACCATCATCAGTGTCTTCTATTCCGTGGAAACGATGGGCTATTACTCTCTGGCGAATACTATCACTGCCACCACTCTGCTTGGGTTGAATGCAGTGATCTGGGTCGTCTTCCCAGACGTTTTATCCAGGACCCGCGAAGGTCTGGCGGATGAGGCTGTAGCAAGAACGGTCCAGAAGGTTAATGATCTTTATGGCACCTCTGTCTTCCTGGCCGTGTTTGGGATGATTTTGGCGCTTCCATTGCTGTTTCTCTTCCTACCCAAATATAAACCGGTGCGAGGGGCTCTAGAGGTCCTATTGTTATCGCAGGCAATACTATCGCTCTCTTTTGGGTATAACTGCGCGGCCATCGCCAGGAAACAACAACTCAAGGTCGCTGGAATAAGCCTGATCGCTGTTGCTGTTGTGACCAGCCTTGGCCTTTTGGCAGCTCTTCTCAAATTTCACTATGTGTGGATTGCAGTATCAATATTGGCGGGATCGTTTGTCTTTACCATATTGCAAACCCGCCTTGGTTCCCGTATGCTTAATAAGGGCAATGTACAGACTGAATATTTCAAGAGTGTGCTACCATTGGGTGGTCTCGTAGCCATTATGTTTGTCCTTGTTGGTAGTTTAATGGGGAACTCAACCCTTGGCGGACTGACAGGCCTGGCTGTTTTTATCATCACGAGCAAGGAGAAACTGGCACTACTTTGGAGTTTCGGCGTGCAGAAGATGATGAAAGCTACGTAAGACTATGACGGATCACGAATCGTCAGGACCATTGAGCAAGTTGAGAATGTTATCCCATTTGTGGAACGATAGTCGCTTGGGTCGTATCAAATCAGCGGCCTGGCTGCTTTTCTTGCTCATCCTGGTATCCCTCCCAGCCCTGAGCGTACCTGTACCTGTGATGCTGAGATACAATGCGGCGGTCGTCCACCTGGCTAAGAATGTGGTGAAGTCTGACTCAAACCCAATCCTTGTTCGCTTAGAGCCCAAACTAAGTCAATCTCTATCGCATGAGTTTCAGCAAGTTCAAGATGAGATGAGCAACGACTTGAGGGCCCGGTATCATCTTGGCCAACTGGCCTTTTGGTCGGGCGATTATGGGGAGACGATCCGCCAACTATCCCCCCGACTAGGCGGGAGCTCGTCGCCTCTCGCCAAGCTGTTGCTCGGCTACGCTCTGTGGAATAGCGGTCGAACAGATGAAGCCGTGGCGACTTGGCGCCCTGCGCCAAACATTCGATATTATCTTCTGCACCAGGCTGCAAAGGCGGAAAGTGATAGAAATTACGAGTCGGCCGAAAACATCTATCGAATTACAATGGCCCTGGCGCCTGATTGGGCCGCGACTGAAGCGGGTTATTGGTTTGCGCATAGCATGAATCTCTTGCAGGAAGAGGACCACGACCCTGATGAGGTGGATTGGGTGGTTGAACAGTATCTTGGCCTAAATGATCCAGGGCGACCTCGTCGCCTTACCGAGCTGGGAATGGCACTTCTCTATCAACGAAAGCTCGAATTGGCCAAAGTTTCTCTGATGTTAGGGATACAACTCGAGCCGAACTCGCACTGGCCAAGATATTATCTTGGGTTAGTCTACTACAAGAAGCAAGAGTATCGGTCGGCTGAAGAGAGGCTCGTGGAAACCGTGGAGATTGCGCCAGATTATGCGAGGGGCCATCACTGGTTAGCCCGAACCCTGATTCAGTTAGGTCGCAGCGAGGAAGCACTCATACACTATCGGGAGGCGGTTCGGTTGTTGCCTGAAGATCAGGAACTAGCCGACGAGTTAAAGGCACTTGAGGCAAGGTTACAGCAAGAATAGAGGAAATGGCCGATGATCGTTGATAACAACCCAAAACTCTCGTTAGTATTACCCATAGGTCTGGTGCTGCCTGCCTCGATGTTAGCAGGATGGTTGGTGGCAAATGTCCTGGGTTCGAGCAGTCAAGCGCTGCTCTATGCTCTGGTGGGGATCGTGGTTTTGCTAGTAGGCGGATTTCTGTTCGTCGGACCTGGACTGGCAAAGAAGCCGTTGGCCGAACTGACATTCATTGTCATATTCGTGATGGTATACCTGCTCGGCGGTCTGATCCATATGCTGCACGTTATTCCATACCGGATGAATCTGTTGGCGCTGCTGGTGCTGCCCTTGCTGTTGCTGTATCGGAGGGTCAAATGGGGGCCCGCCTTTTTTGCCTACGGAGGTTTGACGTTTATAGTTTGTTTGTCCGCGCTGTACAACCAAACCTCTCTGGTGCAGACGGGGTTATTCTTGCGGACGGTGATTTTCTCTTTCTCGATATATACCCTGGTCCAGATATATCTGTGCGAGAGAAACATCGCGTCCATCGTCCGCTGGTGCGTGCTCATTGCCGTGATGCAACTGCCGGTGGTAGTTTTCCAACAGGCGTTTTTTGATCAATTGCCGGCTTCCGTCACGGCGGGTTCCAGTTTCCAGGACTTTGATTTTGGCACCTTCAGTTTCAAGACTGATTCAGCGATGACGTCTTTCTTAATCATGAATGTGATTTTCTTGCTGTTTGACAAAAAGCACGTCTGTGTTGTCAACCCCAAGTATCGCTATCACATCGCACTCTGGTTGACCCTGACCGTGTTGATTGTCAATTCGCACCTCTCGAAACTGGTTATTGCGCTGGTGTGGGCGGCGTATTTGTTGGCTGGTCCCAGGCTTAAGCCGATTCTGTTGATGCTCCTGGCGTTCGGGCTGATCGTGGGCGTTCTCGCCACGGTTGGTGAGCTGGGGCAGGTGGCGGCTGATTTCAGGGATGCACTGAGTGGCAATCTAAGCACTGCTGGGAGGGTACGAACTGCCTATCTTATTGGTCGCCGGGGAGGCGGCCTGCTTGTTAGGCTGGAGGTGAGAGTGATTGATCTCTTGTATGCGGTACGAGGCAATCTGAGAATGGATGCGCAAGAGGCCTATCTTTCTGGTCGTGGTTATCGAGGCAGCGCAATCGCTTACTACTTGAGCAAGCCAATCTCCTTGCTGGGGGACGGGCCTTCTGAGTATTATGATGTCATTGACAGGGTGCTGTTGAGGGGAAACACCGGGCATATCTTTACCTTTTACTCGGAGGTCGGACTTTTGGGGACTGTGGCGAGCTTCCTGGTGATCTACCTGGTGGCTCGCGAACGCCAGCGCAGGCTGACGCTTGTGAACGGGCTGTATTTATTCGCAATGGTGGCGATGAGTGTGGCTGTGGATGTGTTGAACAATATTAGTGTCTTTTTGACATATTGCATATTTGTGAGCAGCAACAGCCTTATCCTGGCGGGAAAACCGGCAGATCTCGATCAGGCGGTGGTGACCCCGGAGGCGGCTCTGCATGAGCCTATAGGGACTGTTTGACAAGGGCTGCGGGCTGACCGCCCACCTCTTCGGTCTGTAGATATCAACTTGCCAAATTGGGAGTCTTGCATCAAGCAAGCGGTGTGGGCGAAGGGTGCACGTAGATGAAGAAATTGCATTTTGTTTCCAGGGACAGCAATTGGCAAGAATATCGCGCCAGTATCCTGAAAAAGATGGCGGAGCGATATTGCCTGTCTGTTACTGTGCTCACCGCCGGACAATTGAAGTCGTATATCCAAGGGGATGAGCGCGTCCGTTATGTGTGTCATCGGTCGTGGTTGCCGCTGAGCTGGAAACCCAGTTTCTTTCCCGGGGCCCTCGTCAGCATCATCCGTGACCGCCCGGACGTGGTGCTTGGCCTAGCGAATGTTTCGCAATTGACCGAAATGACGGCGTTGCTACTGTGCCGGATGCTAGGGATTCGGTTCGTGTGGTGGACTCACGCCTACGATCATGTTCCCTTAGACAACAGGGTTCTTCGCTTGCTAAAAAAGCATTGGAGTCTATTTCTGTTTCGACGAGCAAATGCTGTCGTTACTTTTTCTGAGGCAGGACGGGATTATCTGCTGGCTCATGGCCTTCTTGCCTCGAGGGTGATCTGCGCGCCAAACACTCTGGATACTGATAGTCTGGCGGAGAGTGCGCGCCGGGTGCAGATGGCTTATCCCCGGCAGGTGCTGGCCGCGGAATTGGGCTTCGATGCCAATGCCCGAGTGATCCTATTTAGTGGGCGGCTGCTGGCGTGCAAACGGGTTGAGGATGCTATTCTGGCCGTCGCGCACGTCCAGGCGGCCATTCCACAGGTGCGTTTGGTCGTCATCGGGAATGGGCCGGATCGGGCTCGTCTTGAACAACTTGCTCGGCAGCATCTCTCCGACCGATGCGTTTTCCTGGGGTCGGTGTTTGACGATGATCGGTTGGCCAGAATCTTTTCATTGGCGGAGATCTTTTTTATGCCTGGCGATGTCGGTTTGGCAATAGTGCATGCCTTTAGTTTTGGGCTGCCACTGATTACCGAGCGGGTTAGTACCCACGGCCCAGAAATTCAGTATCTCAGAGATGGGTATAACGGGTACTTGGCCGACGAGGCTGATGTTGCCAGTTTGGCCGCTCGCTTACAGGAGTTGTTGACAGATCCTGAAAAGCTGAAAGCCATGTCGCAGAATGCACTGGGAACAGTCAGCACAGAAGCAAGTATCACTTTGATGCTTCGGGGAATGGCAGTGGCCTTTGGAATAGAGGTTCCACGTGTGGGAGTTTGAGCTTTCAAGAATAAACCGATTAGCCGAAAGAATAGGTCGTTTATGGGACTGGAGTCGGATGGTTTCTTGCACCAAGCCGGTGAATGGCAGTTGAGCTACGGGGATTCTCACCCAACCGAGGCAAAAGGGGCCCCCATGGCAATCCCAACAAGGTATCAATACACTCTTTGTGTCTCCTCGTGATCCGGCTGCGCTGGCGGAGGCGCTGGTGAGATTGCTGACTAACCCGGCTTTGTGTGAAGAGATGGCGCGAGCCAATCGAGAAAAAGTGAAAGAGTTTGCGCCGGAAGTGGTAGCGCGACAAAGTGATCCAGAGGTGGCCGGAAGTCGAGACGTACGTAAGTTCGACGATGTCAGGAGAAGACAGTGATTGAGAACGCATTGCTCTTTGACGCAAGAACAGCCGTGTATCGGCTAGCCTCAGCAGAATATCCTTCCATGCCGCCTTTCCATCCGTCAGCTTCGTATCCTGAGTACAGGTGGCAGTCTCTGGGGCCAACAAATCTCGTTTATGAAGGCGTGCGCGAGCTCTTTCATCTACTAGAATTGGACAAGGCCCGCTATGGCACAGCATCTTGGAATCCCCTGGGAGAGATTGTTCAACCAGGCGACAAAGTTGTCATCAAACCGAATTATCTATGGCAGTCGCACAAGTATCGCCACGACGAGTGGGAACAGATCATCACGCATGGGTCAGTTGTGCGAACTGTGGTGGACTATGTGCTGTTGGCACTTGATGGACGCGGGGAGGTCTGGATTGCCGATGGTCCTCAACTAGATGCCAACTGGGAAAAGATCATTTCTCGCTCTGGCGTGCGCGACGTATGTGAGTTTTATACATCTATCAGATCGGTACCTGTTCGGCTGCTGGATTTGCGGGATACCTGGATAGACGTACGTGGGGACGTAGCCTACGGACGTTATGAGTTACCCTCTGATCCGGTGGGAGCGATAGTGGTGGACTTGGGAGAGAAGAGCAATTTTGTTGGGCACAATGGTAGCGGACGCTACTACGGAGCCGACTACGATCAGGCCGAGACGAATCTTCATCACTCTGATGGTCGGCACGAGTATCGCATATCGAGGACTGCTGTTTCTGCGGATGTATTCATCAACCTGCCTAAAATGAAGACACACAAGAAAGTGGGCGTCACCCTTTGCCTGAAGAACCTGGTGGGCATCAATATGGGCCGTAACTGGCTACCCCATCACACTGACGGCGATCCAAGCACTGGAGGCGATCAATTTCCATCGAGGACATTGCGCCGCCGGTCAGAACGCTGGGGCATACGCCGGTTTCAGCGGTGGACTTTGCGTTACCCACGATTGTTCGCGCCGATCTTCCGGATGGCGAGGGCACTTGCTCTTCCTTTCTATGGTCATACCGAAAAAGTAATTCGCAGTGGAAATTGGCACGGTAATGACACATGTTGGCGCATGGTCCTAGATATCAATAAGTGTCTCTTGTACTCGGATGGTGAATCATTCCCTACCTCTATGCCAGGCCGATACTTTGCCATAGTGGATGGCATAATCGCCGGTGAAGGGAATGGCCCCGCTGTTCCAGATCCGTATCCCGCTGGTGTTCTATTCGGCGGTTTTAACCCGGTAGCGGTAGACTGTTTGGGAGCAAGCCTCATGGGGTTTGATCCGGAACGTATTCCTCAACTCCGTCAAGCCCTTCGATCGTGCGGTCTCCCTCTCTGTCTTTTTGAGTACAGCGATATCCAGGTAGCCAGCAATTATCAAGCCTGGAAAGGTCGGCTAATAGACATTCCGAGTGAACAGTGTTTCCGCTTTCAGCCACACTTCGGCTGGGTAGGAGCCATTGAGAATTCGAGGTCAAAATGGTCTACATTGACAAAAACCACGCTCTGAGGTGGTGACAGATTTGGTAGTACCTGAATTAGGAGGGAGGCATGGCTTACGGAAATCGGACCACCAGATGGTTATACTATCGAAGTCCTGGCTGGCTTCGGAATATTTTCACTTCAACCCATTCCTTGAAGCGGCGCTCCGAACGTTTTGGGGGAGTCTTTGCCAGCCAATTGGACGAGCTGGAATGTGATCAGCACCGTTCATTTGATGTTGTTGCCGTGGAGCAATTAGATAGTTTGCGCCGGCTACTTGCTTTTGCCGGTGCAAAAGTCCCTTACTACCGTGATCTATTTCAGAAAATCGGCTTTGATCCTGCTGGGTTGCAGTCATTGGATGACCTGAGGCTGATTCCCATGCTTGATAAGGAAGCAGTGCATGCTAATTCAGACTGGCTAGTCCCTGAGGAATACTCTGAACCGGCGTTCATGACACACACAAGCGGCACCACAGGCAAGGGGTTACACCTGTTCTTGAGCCGAGAGGCAAATCAACGGTCCTATGCTTGTATATGGTTCCATTATGGGTGGAGTGGCATCAAGCGAGGGGACCGCATTGCTACGCTTGCGGGTCATCCGGTGACTCGACCTGATACACTCAGGCCACCATTCTGGGTGAGGGACTACGTAGAGAATGAGATATTGTTCTCATCTCAACACATGACCCCCCAAACGTTGCCATTGTATGCTGATGTGTTGGCTGAGTTCCAGCCGGTCCTGATCTGTGGCTATCCATCTTCAGTATATATTTTAGCGCTTCACTTACTTGAATCAGGTCGAGACGATATACATCCTAAAGCCGTATATACCTCATCCGAGACACTCATGGATTTCCAACGGGCAGCTATTGAAGAGGCCTTCGGATGCAAGGCATACAGCATCTATGGCAACGCAGAGCGCTCGGCACATATCCTGCAATGCGAGTATGGAAACTTTCACATTCAGCCACAATTCAGTGTCGTTGAGGTGCTTACACTCGAAGGCGCGCCGGCTGAGCCCGGTCAGGCTGGCGAAATGGTATGCACCAGCCTGATCAACCTGGCGATGCCGCTGATTCGCTATCGTATTGGGGATACGGCTGTTGTCAGTTCGGGGTCTTGTCCCTGCGGTCGGGGTGGTCCAATTCTGGGCCAGATCGTGGGACGCGTGGAGGACATTGTTGTGACTCCTGATGGTCGCCATGTTGGCCGGCTGGATCATGCCTTCAAAGATATGCTCCATGTCAAAGAAGCTCAGATTGTCCAAGAGGATATCAACTCAATCCTCGTGAAAGTTGTGCCCCGGGACGGATTTGGCCCCGATGACGAGCAGGTGATCCTGGATGAACTACGCCTTCGGTTGGGCTACCGGACTGGAATACGTCTGCAGTTGGTAGATCGTATCCCTCGGACGGCGGCCGGCAAGTTTCGGTTTGTGATTTCAAGGGTCCCGATGCAGATTGGGAGTAACTTGATAGGTTCTGGAGTGGAGGATGGTCGGAATTGGGATTATCAGAGCAGCAATTGATCGGCTGGGTAATTGGATAGTCAAGCACAATTATCAGGCCTATGATCCCTTCGATGGCCTGAACGCCTGGTTGCGTCCATTGGCCATCGGCAAGTTGGGGCGTCAATTGCTGCTCCAAGGGGTAAAGCGTTTTCCCTGGAACCTGCGCCCGTTACTGGGCATCCGGCCGGCGGTTAGTTCTAAGGCGATGGGTTACTTCGCGCGTGGGTATCTCAAGCTGTATCGCGCGACGGGGGACGCAAACTGGCAGAGAAAAGCTCGCTACTGCCTGGATGGGGTGAAAACGCATCCCAGCCCGGGCTACGACCACTTATGCTGGGGTAACCATTGCGACTATCAATCCAGGGTATTCTATTTGCCCAGAGGGAAGCCCACCGTTGTCGGGACGGTCCATATTGGGCATGCGTTCCTGGATGCATGGGAGGTTACTGGAGTCGAGGGAGACCTTGAGGTGGCAAAGAGCGTCTGTCAGTTCATCCTGAATGATCTGGAGCGTCGTCCTGAAGGCGGCGGAGTATGTATTAGTTACATACCTGGTGGTTACTATCCGGTGCACAACGCCAGTATGCTGGCAGCAGCGGTCCTGGCCCGCACGTATTCGCACACGGGGGATGAATCGCTCAAGCAAGTCGCATCTGACGCCGTGGCCTATACGGTGCACGCCCAGCATCCCGATGGATCCTGGTGGTATGGCGAAGCGGAGAATCTACGGTGGGCAGACAGTTTTCACACCGGTTACGTGTTGGATTCCCTGTGGTGGTATATGGCGTCCACGGACGACCACCAATATCGTTCGGCCTTTGAACGCGGGGCACGCTTCTTCGTCGAGAACTTTTTTCTGGACGATGGCACGCCGAAGTATTACCATGATCGGACTTATCCTATAGACATCCAGTGCGCGGCGCAGGCGATTGAGACACTGACCTTGTTGGCAAGAGAGTGGGATGCATCCTGCTGGGCGTTGACGGAGAAGGTAGCGACCTGGACCATAGCCAATATGCAGGATACCGACGGGCATTTCTATTTCCAGCGTGGTCGCTGGTGGGTTAACAAGACGCCAATGCTCCATTGGGGGCAGGCGACGATGCTGCATGCTCTGGCCTGTTTGCTAGAGGCGTCGCGGACTGGAGAATGAAAATGAACAGAGTGCTGTCGTTGGTGGAGGAGGCGATGTTGGCTCGTGAAGCAGAGTTCTTCGATAAGAAGTATCGGCAAGCCAGTTTGCGCCCCGATGACTTAGAGATTGATGTAGAGACCTTCCTGAAGGAGCAAACATATATTTTCGATGGCGGCAGTGAGCGGGGTCATGCGGTGGGTTTTGCCCTGGAGTTGATACTGAGAGAGGGGATAGCAAACAAGACCATTTGTGATTACGCGTGCGGCACAGGTCTGTATGGTGTCATATTTGCGCTGCTGGGAGCGGACGTATATGGCTTTGACATGTCGGCCGAAGGCATACGGATCGCTACGTTGCGGGCTAAAGTGAATGGCTGCATGGACAGAGCAAAGTTTCAAGTAATGTCCGCAAGCGACTTGGGGTATGATGACGGAATGTTTGACTATGTCTTTGGTGAAGCGGCGTTGCACCACACTATCAAATACCCAAATGTGGGAGTTGAACTGCATCGAATACTTCGGGAGGGAGGGAAGGCTATCTTTCGTGAGTCGTTGGGGCACAATCCGTTCATAGAAGCATTCAGACAGTTAACATTGATGCGAAGCGGGGCTTTTGAAGCGGGTGAAACCAACTTGACCTATCATGACATCATGAGGATAGGCAAGGACTTCAGAGGTGTTCACACCTATGAGATGAGTTTTCTTTTCATGGCCAAGCGAGTCTTTCGTGGGAATTTCGATCGGCCATTGGTCAGACCTTTACTAAAGTCTCTGAAACGCCTTGACGACATTCTCATCAACAGAGTTCCTGCTTTAAAGAAGTTTTGCGGGGAAGTTGTAATTGAATATGTTAAATGACTTCAGCAATTGAGTGGGGAGTAAACAGTTTGAAGATCCTGTCTATCGTAGGTACCCGTCCTAACTTCATCAAAGAAGTACTCATCAACCGCCGTCTGAAGTTGCTAGGGGTTGAGGAGGTGCTGGTTCACACCGGCCAGCACTACGACCACGAGATGTCTGACGTGATCTTCGACCAGTTGGAGATTCCTGCCCCCGACTATCAATTGGAGGTACCTACGGGTTCCCATGCCAGGCAAACAGCAGCCATATTGACTGGGGTAGAGGAGATCTTGCTGCGCGAGAAGCCAGACGTGACCCTGGTTTACGGCGATGTCACTTCTACCTTGGCTGGTGCTCTGGCCTCAGCCAAACTGCGTATTCCGGTAGCCCATGTGGAGGCAGGCATCCGCACAGACGCTCGCTTTAATCCAGAGGAGATCAATCGGCGGGTGACAGATCAGCTCTCATCGCTACTTCTCACCAACACTGAAGATGCCACTGTCACTTTGCTGCGCGAGGGCTTTTCTCCGTCAGATGTTGTGTTCACAGGTGACGTGATGCAGGACATTCTGATGCAGACAGTAGCAACCCTCGGATTGGAGCCTCATCGTGGCGACTATCACCTGGCAACAATACACCGGGCGGAGAATGTAGAAGACCCCGGCCGCTTAACGGAGATCGTCGAGGGATTCACCACGTCCGGGGAACGCATTCTGTTTCCAGTGCATCCCCGTACCAGGAAGCGACTCCAGGATTTTGGACTTATGGAACGACTGGAGCGAAGTGGGAACGTTGAGCTCATGCCACCGGTGGGGTACAAGGATTTTGTGACTCTTTTAGCCGGAGCCAATAAGGTGCTCACCGACTCCGGCGGCGTCCGGCGTGAAGCTTACATCCTGGGCAAGCCGGTGATCGTGCTGATCGAGATCACCTGGTTCCCAGCCATTGCACGATGTGGATGGAAGCGAATTGCTGGAGCAAATCAGCAAGCAATTCTGGAGGCATTGCGAAATTTCACGCCACCAGCCGAGCGCCCACCTATCTTCGGTGACGGCCATGCCCACGAGCGCATTGTGGACGCGCTGTTGGCAAGGTTCTCTTGAGGAACAACGGAAATGAGCATCACTGCCAATGTCTGCATGATCGTACAATCGCACTACCTGAACGACCCGCGGGTGCGGCGCGAGGCCGAAGCCCTGGCAAAGGCGGGCTATAGTGTTGATATCATCTCACTGAGGCACAAAGAGGAGCCATTTGAGCAAACTGTGAGCGGCGTGCATATCTACGGGATATACCTGGAAAGGATGTATGGTAGCAAGACTCGCTATCTTTATGAGTACGGGGTGTTTCTGCTGCGTGCGGGATTTCTGGCCGCGCGTCTGCATCTGCGCCATCGCTATCGGCTGTTTCAGATTCACAACTTGCCTGATACGCTCGTCTTTGCAGCGCTGCTTCCCAAGTTACTTGGGTCGAAGGTGGTGTTCGATGCTCACGAAGCTATGCCAGAGTCGCTTAGAATCAAATACAGATGGGCCGATGGCAGTATATGGACTCGTCTGTTAGAGACTCTGGAGCGCGTGTGTATGGCCCTCGCAGATCACGTGTTCACTATTCACGAGCCGATGCGCCAGCTTTTCGTTCGCCGAGGGATACCGCCAGAAAAGATATCGGTGGTGATGAACTGGCCGGATGAACGACTTTTCAAGTCAACGGGAAGAGATTCTGGGCAATCTGCATTCCGTTCCGAGTTCATCCTGATCTACGCCGGCACTGTTGCTGAGCGCTATGGTTTACAAACAGCCATCCGGGCATTGCCTTTGTTACTTCATGATATCCCAGGACTTCGTTTGCGTGTCCTAGGGCGGGGAGACTATGTTGCTGCCCTGCAACAATTGGCAGCAGATCTGGATGTAGTTGAGCATGTCTCCTTTGAGTCTCCTGTGCCTCTCGCCGACATCCCGGCTGCATATCGCTCGGCTGACGTTGGTATCTCTCCTCACGAGGGTTATCTCTTTGGCGACATCTATTTTTCTACCAAAGTGGCGGAATGCCTGGCTGTTGGATTGCCCGCTATTGTGTCAAGAACGCCTGTTATGAGCCGCTACTACGATGATTCTCAGGTTGCCTTCTTCACTCCGGGTGATCACCATGATTTTGCGGCGCGCGTGCGGGAACTTTATCACGATCAAACTTACAGGCAGCGGTTGATCGAAAACGGCTTGGGGCTGTTACAGAAGTGCAACTGGTCACACGAGCAGGGCAACTACTTGGCCGTGATGGCACAACTTGCATTAAGAAGGAGGTAGGCGGTAATGAGCACAGCTTCTGTCCGAATCGCTCAAATCGGTTGCGGATATTGGGGGCCCAATCTGGCGCGCAACTTTCACGAGTTGCCAACAGCGGATCTTGTTGCCTGTTGTGATCTGGACGAGGCCCGGTTGTCCCAGGCACAGGTCCGATACCCCACTATAAAGACCACTGCTGATTATCAATCGCTACTCGATGATCCTGAGATTGATGCTGTCGTTCTGGCCACCCCAGCGCCCACCCACTACGCGCTGACCAAGGCTGCTCTCACCCACGACAAGCATGTCCTGGTGGAAAAGCCTCTCACTTTAAGCAGCGACCAGGCGCGGGCACTCATTACTCTGGCCGAGGAGCAGGGGCGGGTGTTGATGGTGGGGCACGTCTTTGAGCACAACCCCGCCGTCTGGAAGATAAAAGAGCTTATTGACGAGGGGGAGATCGGCGTTCCTTACTATGCCTATTCCACCCGCGTCAACCTGGGCCGAGTGCGCAGCCATCTCAATACTCTTTGGTCCATCGCCCCTCATGACATCTCCATCCTCATCTACCTGCTGGGTCAGATGCCGATCGAGGTGAGCGCCCACGGAGCCACATGCCTCAACCGTGACGTTGAGGATGTGGTGTTCATCCATCTAGTCTTCCCTCAGGGGATCACCGCCCACCTACACGTCAGTTGGCTTGATCCCAGCAAGGTGCGCCGCATGACGATAGTGGGCAGCAAGAAGATGATCATCTACGATGACGTGGCCAGCGAAGGGAAGATCAAAATCTACGACAAGGGGGTGTACCGCAAAGGAGATGACATCTATGGGGAGTTCCAGTACAAGGTTCATTCGGGCGATATTCACATCCCCAAGATTGAAATGACGGAGCCTTTGCGCAACGAGTGTGCCCACTTTATCGAGTGTATACTGGAAGGCAAGCGCCCCAGTACTGACGGTGAGAACGGCCTGCGGGTGGTGCGGGTGCTGGAGGCAGCACAGAGGTCATTGAAAAACCGAGGAATGCCGGTGGGGATCGAACCATGACGCACAAGATACATCCCAACGTACAAATCGGCGAGGGCGCTCAGATAGGCGACTATGTGATCGTCGGCCAGCCGCCGCGAGGCAGGAGACCAGGGGAAGTTCCCACCGTGATCGGCGTGAGAGCGGTGATCCGTTCTCACACTGTCATCTACGCCGGTAACGTCATCGGGGATGATTTTTCCACCGGTCATGGGGTGACGATCCGCGAGGAGAACCAGATTGGGAATCAGGTGAGCATAGGCACACATTCCGTCATCGAACACCACGTGAGAATCGGCGACGGTGTGCGTATCCACTCCCAGACCTTCATTCCTGAGTACTCCGTTCTGGAAGAAGGGTGCTGGATCGGCCCTAATGTGGTTTTCACCAACGCCTATCATCCCCTCTGCCCCAAGGCCAAAGAGTGCCTGAAAGGGCCAACGATCAAGCGAAGAGCCAAGATCGGCGCCAATGCTACCCTCCTGCCCGACATTACGATAGGGGAGAATGCGCTGGTGGGGGCGGGGGCGGTGGTGGTAGAGGACGTGCCGCCCGGCACCGTAGTAGTCGGCAACCCGGCGCGGGTGATCAAGAACATCTCAGAGCTCCGATGTCCATACGGACTAGTTGATAAGCCGTACCAGGAGGATGAAAAGTGATGGCCATTCCACTTGTGGATCTGAAAGCCCAATATCAGAGTATCAAAGACGACCTCGACGCCGCCATCCGGCGCGTCATCGAGAACACCAGCTTCATCCTGGGCGAGGAGGTGTCCTCCTTCGAGGAGGAGTTCGCTGTCTTCTGCGACGCTGAGTACACTGTGGGTACCTCCTCGGGCACTTCGGCCCTCCACCTGGCGCTGCTGGCTTGCGGGGTGGGGCCGGGTGATGAGGTGATAACAACCCCGCACACCTTTATCGCCACCGCCGAACCCATCATACACGCCGGTGCTACGCCTGTCTTGGTGGACATTGACCTGGATTCTTATAACCTCGACCCGGCCAGGATTGAACCCGCCATCACAGAGAGAACGAAGGCCATTCTGCCTGTTCATCTTTATGGCCGGCCGGCGGATATGGACCCAATCCTGGTGATCGCTGAAAGACATAACCTGAAAGTGATCGAGGACGCTGCACAAGCTCATGGAGCGGAATACAAGGGGCAAAGGGTGGGGGCCATTGGCGATGTGGGTTGCTTTAGCTTCTATCCAGGGAAGAATCTGGGAGCCTATGGTGATGGAGGTATAGTGGTCACCAGTAACAGAGAAATAGCAGAGAGAGTACGGATATTGCGTAATCATGGGCGCCAAGCGAAGTATGAACATGAGCTGGTTGGCTACGGGTACCGTCTGGACGCACTCCAGGCAGCCATACTCAAGGTAAAGCTGGCCCGGCTGGAAGAATGGAATCGGCAGAGACGACAGAACGCCGAGATCTATCGAGAGTTGCTCGATGGTCTCAATCTGGTGTTGCCCACCGAGCCCCAAACTATTAAGTCTGTCTACCATCTCTTCGTCGTGCGTACCTCCCAGCGGGATCAGTTAAGAGAGTATTTGGCCTCTCAGGGAATCCATGTCGGCATTCACTATCCCCTCCCTTTGCATTTGCAGCCTGCCCTTGCTCACCTGGGATATGATAATGGAGACTTTCCTAACGCGGAGAAGACGGCTGAAGAAGTGCTATCTCTTCCCATGTATCCAGAACTGAGCCAGAGCCAGTTGGAGCAAGTTGCACAGGCCATTCATGGGTTTATGAGTTGAGCGTGGCTAAAATCTATGGGAGATGGGCCGAGGGTCACAGGAAATGAGCAGGGTTCTGATCGTTATTGAAAACAACCCGCTGCCCTTTGACCGTCGAGCTTGAGTGAGGCCACGTGATGGTCATAACAAGCACATTCTCCGGCCATCCCGTGGCATTGGTCGAAACCAACTGGGCCGCGTCGGCTGCTTCAGCTTCTATGCCAGCAAGAACCTGCGGGCAATCCAGTAGCCCTGGTGACCGATGATCCCAAGATCGCCGAGCGAGCGCGCATCCTCCGGGACCACGGCTAGCAGGAGCGATACATTCATGCTTAGTGCACAAAAGGCTTCAAAAGTTCCTGTACGGCGATGGTATCTCTTAGCAAAGCGGATCTTCGACGTGGTAGGATCGCTGATCTTACTTGCTCTATTGTCTCCTCTGTTGCTGATCATCGCCATCGCCATCAAGCTCGACTCGCCCGGCCCGCTCATCTTCAAACAGACCCGAATTGGCAAAGGTGGCAAGCCCTTCACCTTCCTGAAGTTCCGCTCCATGCGGCAGGATGCGGACCCTCGTGTCCATCAGGAGTATATGCGCAGGCTGATTCGTGAGGCTGGCAACCCAGGAGGTGAGGGCTGCGGCAATAGCGGGGAAAAAGCTGGCAAATTGTCCAACGATGGCCGAATTACCAGGTTGGGGAAGATCATCAGAAAGACCACCCTGGACGAGCTGCCGCAGATCTTCAACATCCTGAAGGGCGAGATGAGCCTGGTGGGGCCACGGCCACCGATGCCCTACGAGGTAGAGATGTACGAAGAGTGGCATAAGAGGCGACTGGAGGTGTTGCCGGGCATGTCGAGCCTGTGGGTAGTGCGGGGTCGTGCCGAACTTCCTTTTGAGGATCAGGCGCGCCTGGACATCGAATACATCGAGAACCAATCCCTTTGGCTGGACATCAAGATTCTCTTGCAGACTCCCTGGGCCGTGATCTCCGGCAAAGGGGCGGGATAACATCCACGGAAGGAGAAGGGTATGATCAACAAGATTGGCGTCATCGGCTGCGGCTACTGGGGACCCAAACTGGCGCGCAACTTCCACGAGCTGCCCGAAGCTGCCCTGACCATGGTCTGCGACCTGCGTCAGGAGCGGTTGGATCACGTTCGGAGGCTCTATCCCCATATCAAAACGACGCGCGATTACCGTGATCTCCTGGCCTCGGACGTCGAAGCCGTGGCCATCGCCACCCCTGTCTCCACCCACTGCCAGATTGCCCTGGACTGCTTGCAGGCGGGCAAGCACGTGTTGGTGGAGAAGCCGCTGGCTGCCTGCGTAACTGAGGCGGAGGAGATCGTCGCTCTGGGGGAAGCTCAAAATCGGGTGGTGATGGTCGGCCACACCTTCGAATACAACCCGGCCGTGGGCGCTGTAAAAAAGATCATCGCCAGCGGCGGCCTCGGCCAGGTCTACTACGTCAATGGCACCCGCGTCAACCTGGGTCTCTTCCAGCCCGACATCAACGTAGTCTGGGACCTCTCTCCCCACGACATCTCGATCCTGCTCTTCATCCTGGGGCTGGACCCTGTCACCGTCAGCGCCCGAGGCGAGTTCTACGTCCAGAGGGACAAAGGCATCCACGACGTGGCCTATCTCACGGTGCGTTTTCCCAGTCAGGTGATGGCCGATCTGCGGGTGAGCTGGCTGGACCCGGTCAAGATCCGCCGTCTCACCGTGGTGGGCAGCGAGAAGATGCTGGTCTACGACGACATCGCCGCGGACAAAGTGGTGATCTACGACAAAGGCGTCGAGATCCCCCCCTATTCCGACACGCCTGAGGAGTTCCATGCCTCTTATAGGCATGGGCGCGCCGAGCCTTACCCCATAGAGTGGGTGGAGCCGCTGCGGGCGGAGTGTGCTCATTTCTTAGAATGTATCCGCGAGGGCAAACGCCCCCGCAGCGACGGCTACGTAGGCTTGAAGGTGGTAAAAGTGCTGGAAGCAGCGCAACGGTCGCTGTTAAACGGGGGCTGGCGGGAGGAGATCCAGTGGTAGAACCTTTGCGCTATCAACGGATCAGCGACGATGTGAAGCTGGGAGAGGGGGTGAAGATCTACGATTTCGTCAATCTCTACGGGTCCGAGATCGGAGATGAGACCAGGATCGGGTGCTTCGTCGAGATCCAGCGGGGCGCGAAGATCGGTCGTCGGGTCAAGATCTCCAGCCACACCTTCATCTGTGAAGGGGTGATCATCGAGGACAACGTCTTCATCGGCCACAACGTCTCCTTCATCAACGACCCATACCCCCGGTCGGTCAACGAAGCGGGGGGACTGCAGGGCGATGATGATTGGGAGGTAATCCCCACCCTTGTGCGGCAGGGGGCATCCATCGGGACGAGCGCGACCATCCTCTGTGGGGTGACCATCGGGGAGAACGCCATCGTGGGGGCGGGGAGCGTGGTGACCCGCGACGTGCCGCCCAACACCATCGCCGCCGGCAATCCCGCCCGCATCCTGCGCCACATCAATGAGGAGAAGTGAGTTGAACATTCCTTTGGTAGATCTGAAGAAGCAGTACCAACCCCTCCGGGAAGAGATCTTCGCCGAATTGGCGAAGATTTTCGACAGCATGTACCTCTTTCTGGGCGAGAACGTCCAGGCTTTCGAAAGGGAGTTCGCCGCCTATTGCAGCGTGCGCCACGCCGTCGGGGTGGGTAGCGGCACCGATGCCCTGCATCTGGCCCTGCGCGCCTGCGGCATAGGCCCAGGCGACGAAGTCATCACCGTCTCTCACACCTTCATCGCCACCGTCGAGGCCATCGCCCTGGTGGGAGCCACGCCTGTCTTCGTGGACATAGACCCGCAGACCTACAACATAGATGTCACCCAGGTCGAGGCCAAAATCACCGCTAGAACCAGAGCCATCCTGCCCACGCACCTCTATGGCCAGCCCGCTGATATGCACCCGTTGCTGGATCTGGCCCGGAAATACGATCTCAAAGTCATCGAGGATGCTTGCCAGGCTCACGGGGCGGAGTACAAAGGGAAACGGGCCGGCTCCATAGGTGACGTTGGTTGTTTTAGCTTCTACTTCTCCAAGAACTTAGGGGCCTATGGAGAGGCGGGAGCGGTAGTGACCAACGACGAGGAGATCGCCGAGCGCGTCAGGATCTTGCGGGATCATGGCTCAAAGACGAAGTACCACCACGTGCTTATCGGGACCAACGCTCGGCTGGACGAGATCCAGGCAGCCATCTTGAGGGTCAAGCTGAGGAGGCTCGAGCAGTGGAACACCCAGCGACGAGCCCATGCAGCGGCCTACAACGAGGCTCTCGAAGGGTCCGAGGTCATCACGCCCTTTGAGAGCCCTTTTGTCGAACACGTGTACCATCTCTATGTCATCCGAACTCCCCGGCGAGATGCTCTCAAAGAATGGCTCAAGTCACAAGGGGTAGCTACAGGCATCCACTACCCTGTCCCTACTCACTTACAGGAAGCTTGTAGAGAGTACGGGTATGGCAAGGGGAGCTTGCCGGTCACAGAGCAATGTGCCAGGGAGGTCCTCTCCTTGCCCATGTATCCTGAGCTTGAGCCTGAGCAAATCGAGTACATTGCCGGTTTGATCAAGAGGTTTATGACTGGGAGGGGAAAGGTCACTGGAACTGGATGAAACCGGGGCAATCTTCTGACGAAATGGCAATCCTTTCAGTGAGATCCATCTTCCGGCCCAGGAGCTACCTGCTTCACCTGGCCCTGGCCGATCGGCTCAGGGATGCCTTGGGCGTCCTGATCTGGCTCCTATTCCCCGGCCCCCGTTGGCTGGCACAACGGTACATGCTACAGGGCCGCCTGGCGCCATTCCTGTACACCCTGATTCACCCCCTGTTCGTGACGTGGCAGGGCCTTCTGGGTATCCGTGACCTGGTGATGGAAAGAGAAAATTAGTGAAAATTCGTGTAATTCGTGGCAAAAAGCCTTTTGGTTCTGGCTTGTTAGTGAAACGGCCTTGTTAGTGAAACGGCCTTGTCCAGGTTAAGGAAATAGCAATGAAATTCCTACGCGCCAATTGGTTCCCCTTTGTCCTTTGGATCGAAGTCTCGCTTGTCGCCATTGCGTTTGTAGGGGATAGGCCCTACCTGGGTCTGACGATAGCGGTCTTAGGCGGTGTGGTCCTGGGATGGGTTGGTATCGCCTCGGCGGGTGAACAGGCGGTCCAGGCAAAGGTGGGGACAAAGGAAACGGGGGATACGGCCACAGGGTTGGGAGCGAAGGCCAAGGGGATGACTAGGTGGATTGCCGCCCATGAGCTATGGTTCCTGGCAGTGCCCCTCGCCTTGTTGATCTTTCCTAATCCCGCAGCTCCCTTGGCATTGATCGGCGTCGCCCTCCTCTGGCCGATCCGCTGGGTGGCGCGGCGCCGCATCACCGTGCCTACGCCAGTGGATGTCCACGTCCTGGGGCTGCTGGTGATGATGCCCCTGGCTTTGTATGCCTCCGTGGATCTGGCTATGAGCCGGATCATTTTGTATCAGATCCTGGCCGGCGTGGCTCTGTTTTACGGGCTGGTCAACGCCCTTCGTTCAGAGAGAGACGTGTGGCGCATGGCCTTCTTGCTGGTCTTGGGCGGCGTGGGGCTGGCGCTGATCGCGCCCTTCGGGACTGCGTGGAGAGGCAGCAAGCTGTTCAACCTACCACCGATCTTGCTGCGCGTTCCGAGGCTGCTACCGGATGCTATGCATCACAATGTCCTGGCAGGAGCTTTGGTGCTCATCATTCCAATTGGTATCTCCCTAATCCGGACAAACCGCAGCCAAACAAGACTCGAATCTCACAAGCAACCACCAGGACACCAAGACACGAGGTTCTTCAAATCCTTTTTTCGCGCCTTTGTGCCTTTGTGGTTAGATCCTTGCCGACGGATCTACAAACTGGCCCTGGCCCTGGCATTGATGCTGGCCATCACCGCACTGACCCAGTCTCGTGGAGGCTACATGGCCTTGGCGGCCGGCATGTTGCTGTTTGCCATAGTAGTAAATCGATGGTTTCTCGTCTTGGGCCTGGCGGCTGGCCTGGGCCTTGCCGCAGCCGTACGCTTCGTAGGGATAGAGACGCTGGCCGAACTCCTGCTGACCACCGATGCCGTGGGGGGATGGGCGGTAAGGCAGGAGGTGTGGTCGCGGGCCATCTACATGATCCAGGATCTTCCATACACGGGGGGCGGCCTGGGAACCTTCGGCAGAGTAGTGCCCGTCATGTATCCCTATTTCCTGGCCGGCCCCGACGCCGATGTACCCCACGCTCATAACCTGTTCCTGCAGGTAGCCGCGGACCTGGGGCTGCCGGGGCTGGTGGCCTTCGTGGGGCTCTTCAGTGGTAGTCTGATAGCGGCCTGGAGGGCTTATAGCGCCTACCGAGCCAGGAAAGAAGCTGGCCCCCAGGCGCTGGCTTTGGGTTTGCTGATCAGCCTGGTCATCATGGGGCTGCACGGGTTGACGGATGCCGTGACGTGGGGAACGAAGCCGGCCATCGTGCCGTGGTGTGTTATGGGGTTGGCGGTAGGGCTGTATGGGATTAGTGTGAAGGGTGAAGCGTCAAGCGTGAGGCATGAAAGGTGAGGAGAGACAGGGTGACAAGGGGTCAAGGAGCTTAAGGACAAAGACTTGACAGGAAGTAGCAGAGGCTGTTATAATGCGTGTAGGCGAGAGGATCTGTCAGTCTTTCGGGCGCTTTGTGACAGGCGGTGGGCAGGCGAGAAAGGGTAGCTGGCGAATTACCGAGCGGGTCAAGAAGGACTTGAAGACTGTCTGAAGGTACCTTGATTGGGAGGGTGGGGAAATGGAACTGCGGCAGTACGTTTCGGTGATCTGGAAGTGGCTTTGGTTGATCGCGTTGGGGACGGCCCTGGCGGGGGGCACCGCCTACGTGGTGAGCAAGAATATGGCCCCCATCTATCAGGCTTCGACCACGCTGCTGATCAGCGAGGCCAGTGGCCCGGAGATGAGCGACTACACCGGGCTTCTGACCAGCGAGCGCCTGGCCAAGACGTACAGCGAGCTGTTGAAGAAACGCCCCATCATGGAAGAGGTGATCCGGCGATTCGATCTGGCGCTGACGTCGAAGGAATTGGCCGCGACGGTAAGTGTGCGGCTCGTGCGCGACACACAGCTCATCGAACTGAAGGTGGAAGGAACCGACCCTCAGTTGGCCGCCAGCATAGCCGATGAGATCCCTCAGGTGTTCATAGAGCAGACCGAGGCCATGCAGTCAACGCGATTTGCCGGCTCCAAGGAGAACCTGGCCAGGCAGATGGCTGTTTTGGAAGCGGATATAGAGAGCATTCAGCAGGCCATGGATGAACTCCACAGCTCTGAAGCCCCGGATCAGGCGGACCTGGCCAGACTACAAGGCAACCTGGCCCAGTACCAAAACAGCTACTCCAGCTTGCTCAAAAGCTACGAAGAGATCCGCGTGGCTGAAGCGCAGGCCATTGACAGTGTCATTGTCGTTGAGCCAGCTCAGGCGCCCCAGGATCCCATCAGTCCTCGCACCTTGCAAAACACCCTCCTGGCGGCCGTGGTGGGCTGCATGCTGGCTGTAGGTGTCGCCTTCCTCATCGAGTATCTCGACGACACCATCAAGACCCCCGACGATGTGGCGCACGCAACCAGCTTGCCCACGCTGGGGGCCGTCACCCGCATCGAGGGCACGGAGATCGAAGACAAGCTGGTAGCCGCCGATCACCCCAGGTCCCCTGTCTCCGAGGCCTATCGCGTCCTGCGCACCAATCTCCAGTTCTCGGCGGTGGATAAGCCCCTGAAGACCCTGCTGGTCACCAGCGCTAGCCCGATCGAGGGAAAAAGCCTCACCACCGCCAACCTGGGCGTGGTCATGGCTCAGGCTGGCCTCTCCGTCGTTATCGTTGATGCGGATCTCCGGCGCCCCGTCCAGCACAGGATATTCCGGCTTACCAGAGAAGATGGGCTGACCAATGCTCTCCTGGAAAGCAATCCTCATCCGGATGGCTACCTTCAGGCCACCGCGGTGGAGAACCTTCGTGTACTGACCAGTGGCCCCTTGCCGCCAAACCCCTCGGAGCTTTTGGGCTCAGAGCGCATGAGAAAGTTGATCGAGCATCTCAAGGGTCAGGCGGATGTCGTGCTTTTCGACAGCCCACCCTCCCTGGCCGTCACCGACGCCGCCGTGCTGTCCGGCCAGCTAGATGGGGTGCTCCTGGTGGTCGACGCCGGGGCCTCTCGGCGCGAGCTGGCGGCGCGGGCCGTGGAGGGCCTGAGGAACGTTGGGGGCACTATGCTGGGCGCGGTGCTGAACAGGCTCTCCCTCCGCGGGTCAGGCTACTACTATTATTACTACTCAGGAGATGATGAGGGAAAGAAGCGCCGCAAGCACAGGTCGAAGTGGCAGCGCCTGGCAAGGAGAATCCCGATGCTGAAGCGATGGCTGGGTTGAGGCATACATTGGCCCATCGTTTGTACGACTCTGACCGTACTCTCGAACTTCGGCAGGCAATCAAAGGATTGGAGCATCTGTTCAAGAAAGCGTCTCTTGAGGAGCCATTGACTACGTCAAACGATCCGTTGGCAGATTACGAGACCCACCTCCGTCTGAAAGGACTATCTCCCAGGACTATTGGGAACTACCTGTACTATCTGGGTCACCTTCAGCAACTCCTGGGCCACGAAACGCTGGCGACAACGGGCATCTACACCCAGTTGGTTGATGAGATGACCAAGAAGATTGCTTTGGAAACGGAGACCGCGCTGGAGGGTGTGGCGGAGAAGGATGATGATGGACTTGTGAAGGAGAGAGGCCCAGGATATGAGGCGGAAGAAGGCAAATGGGCTGGCTTTGTTCGCTGGGCTGTGAGGGAACAAGAAGCTGATGAGGTGAGAGGGGAAGGTGGAAGGGGGAGACAGAGAGCGAGAGGAGAGACAGCCTGAGTTGATCGTTGGGGACAGGATTATCAGCTCAACCCCAATTCCTTGGAAAACTGCTCCAGAGAGATGATGCGAATGCCCTGATATTGCTTCAAATCTCGTAGATGCGGGTACTCGCTGACAATGAAATCGGCATGTCCTTCCAGGCCGCAGGCGAGGAACTTGTCGTCTGAGGGATCGGCCTCAATCTTCCTGGCCACGTACAGTCCCGGCACGAGCACGCCGACACTTTGCACAGAAACCTCGAAATCCTGTATGGCTGCTTCGGTCAGGGCATGTCGTTCGGCGATCCGAGGATAGCGCAGCACACGACCGAGTTCTTTCAGGGTAAGCGTTCAGGTGCCAGGCACTTTCATTGGCTTCTTGGGGGCTACAGTGCCTCCAAGCCAGGTGAGATTGCTCAGTCAGTCGACTATTCGCAAGTGCCTGGCACCTTGACCCCATCATCCATCTGAACGGTTACCTTTCAGGATGTCTTTGGAGATCAACAGGAGGAAATCACCCTCTTCCCAGGCTACCCTGATCGCTCTAGCAGCTCGGGTTCTGGCCAAGGCAACTCGGATCAGAACGTTGGTGTCAAAGACGGCGACGAGTTTGGGTTCGTCCCAGTTACCTGTCACTGACGGTCTTCCTTTGTTGCTTTTTCAACACTCCGTACAGTGGCGATCACTTCGCTGATTTCGGCTTCCAGTTCTTCCGGGGCGACGTCGTCGAAGTGGGCAGCGAAACGATCCATGGCCTCGAAGTGCGTGTGCCATTCCTCAGCTGACATCCTACGCCGGGGATCCTGTTCCAACACCCACGCTCTTTTGGCGGCACGCTCTTCCCGCCAGGCGGAGAAACGGCGATATTCATCAAAAGAGACCACAGCAGCAACAGGCTTGCCTTGGCGCTCAATTATCAGGGGTTGTTGGGCAAGCTGAATCTCATCAACGTCCACAGAATAGACAGGTCTGGTTTCTCTGAGCGTTTTCCCCTCAGCCATATTGATTCACCTTGCCTTTCATCGCACTCTCTCCGATCAATAGTAGTAACCGTTCAGCCCAGTGTCATTGCGAGCGGTTTTTGCGAAGCAATCTCCATCGTCGTTGGGAGCAATCGTTGCGAAGAGATCTCCGAATCGGCGATTGGGGATTGCTTCGGCACAAAAAAC
>SDBT01001120.1_pt1 | contig 46095 bp, 63 predicted proteins | sample 2277101 | NCBI WGS metagenome assembly SDBT01 (sample SAMN10404973, study PRJNA504765) | marine sediment metagenome | isolation source: marine sediment core GS10_PC15, 103 cmbsf | place: Arctic Ocean: Southern Knipovich Ridge | collected 2010 | reverse complement strand
AAGCAGTACGGGCTGTACGCCAGTGGGAGCGCACGTTGTCAAGCTGGGCCGTCAAGTATGCGGCTCCCGGCGTAAACATTTCGCTGCACAGGCTAACGGGCGCGCTAGACTGGTTGGACTCGTATCTCTTTGAGGGCGGGCCTATACCGCACGCGTGGCATGTGCACGTTTATGGGGGCGTGGATGCGTTCAAGCGGTCGATAGAAGGCTTTGAGGCATGGATGCGACGTAACCGGGTGGAGCGACCCGTCATTGTCAGTGAGGTCGCCAGCACGGAAGAGCCTGCCGAATTGATGGCGTTATTACGTCAGTGGTTGCGGAGCGGGCGGCTTCTAATGGCGGCGTGGTTCAGCGCATACTGGGAAGATTGGCCAGAGCCGTCGTTGTTGATCCCCGTTTCCACGGGGACAGGCTACGACCTGACCGAGATAGGCGAGCTATTTGTGGCAGAGCAATATACGGTGCATTTGCCGGTAGTGATGGAATGAAACTTTATAACAAGAACCCGCGCCAGATCACCGAAAAGCAGATGAGCCAGCTAACGGATAACCTGTCTGAGCTTGGCGATCTGTCCGGCATCGTACATGACTTGAATAGCGATGAAATCGTAGGTGGCAATCAGCGCAGCAGAGCATTCAACATCGACCTATGCGAGATAGAGCTAACGCACCAGGCAGATGAGCCAGACTCACAGGGTACGGTAGCGCATGGCTTCATCGTGTGGAAGGGCAAGCGGTACGCGTAACGCGTACAGGCAGGTGCGCTGGACGCCAAAGCAGTGCGAGAAAGCGAACGTCACGGCGAACAAGCTGGGCGGCGGCTGGGATTTCGACGTACTAGCCAACGAGTTCGACGTGGGCGATCTGCTTGAATGGGGCTTCAAAGGATGGGAGATTGGCATACCTGACGGGGTAGATGTTGATGCGGAATGGCAGGCTATGCCGGAATTTGAGCAAGAGGATATGAGCGGAGCCCAATCTATTCATGTCCATTTTGCGACGAGGGAAGATGTAAACGCGTTCGCTGAACTTATCGGTCAAACGCTCACAGAAGAAACGCGGGCTATTTGGTATCCGATGGCCGATAAAATAGACATGATAAGCGAATTATATGCAGACGGAGCCTAGATATCCAGTATTCATTCCGTCAAAAGGGCGTTGGAAGAGCCGTTTGACGATGAATTCTTTGGATAGAATCGGACTTCCATATACGGTATTTATTGAGCCACAAGAGTTTGACGAGTACGCTGCTGTTATTGACCCTGAGCGACTGCATGTACTGCCACATAGTAACGGTGGCCTGGTCGTAACACGTAACTATATTTGGGACTATGCCCAGGCAATAGGGACGCCCCGATTCTGGACGATAGACGATAATATTGTTGACTTTTGGCGTTGGAATCGGAACAAGAAACAGAAGGTTCGCTCTGGCGCCATCTTGGCTGCAATAGAAGATTTTGTAGAGCGGTACGAAAATATACCTATTGCTGGCATGCAATATTTTATGTTCATTAGGCAGAAATACCTCGATAAACCTATTCGATTTAATGTCCGCGTTTATTCTAATATGCTTATTCAGACAGACGCCTGCGACCCGTCAGGCAGGCCGTATCGCAACGAGGGATTTTATAACGATGATACAGATTTATGCTTACGGGTATTGAAAGATGGATTTTGCACGATACTTTTCAATGCATTCTTAATAGAGAAATCCGTCACTATGACCGTCAAAGGCGGGATGACTCCGCATTATCAGGATAACGGCAGATACAAGATGGCTGAGGAACTCCGCCGCAAACATCCAGACGTCGTGAAAATAACGCGCAAGTGGGGCCGTTGGCAGCATCAGGTAAACTATCGCCCGTTTAAGGGTAACAAACTTATTCGCAAAGAGGGCGTAGAGATTCCGCAGGGAGTCAACAATTACGGGATGAAGTTGGTCAAGGCGGATGCAGACCACATCGGGCAGACGTCGGTACTGGTGGAGTGAATTGGTGAAATTGGATAATGGGTAGCCGCAAGAAATACACGGCACAGCAGTTCATAGATGCGATACCAGGTACGGGCGGAATCATCGCCACGCTTGCCTCGCGTATCGGCTGCAAGTGGGATACGGCGAAATCGTACATTTACGATTATCCGACCGTGCAGGCTGCATATGATAACGAATGCGAGATGGTCAACGACAAGGCTGAGTCGGTCATTATTTCCGACATCAATAATGGCAGCGTTGAATCTTCTAAATGGTGGGTCAGCCGCAAGCGCAAGGACAAATTCAGCACACGCGAGGAAGTTACCGGCGTAGACGGGGCTGATATACACATCAAAGTGACGTATGAATTTGACGGTAACGCTAAGAAATCCGCATGAATACCAGACGCAATTTCTGGCAAGCACTGCAAAGCGCAAGGTCATACGCGCCGGCAGGCGGAGCGGCAAAACGGTCGGAGTCGCCGAACTATCCATTAAGGCATTTCTTGCAGGGCATCGCGTCCTGTATGCTACACCAACGAGCGACCAACTGGACGCATTCTGGTTTGAAATTGTGAAAGCACTCGCAGAGCCGATTGACCAGGGCATCTTCTACAAGAATGAGTCGCGGCATATTATCGAACTGCCGCGCACTCAGCAGCGGCTACGCGGTAAGACGGCTTGGAACGCGGACACGCTTCGAGGCGATTATGCCGATACACTCATACTGGATGAATATCAGCTTATGGCTGAAGACGCCTGGGGCGTCGTAGGTGCTCCTATGCTGATGGATAATAACGGGGACGCTGTATTCATCTATACGCCGCCGTCTTATCGCTCTAGCGGTGTAAGCAAAGCTAAGGACAAACAGCACGCCGCCAAGATGTTCAAGCGGGCCTCTGTTGACGATAGCGGGCGTTGGGAGGCGTTTCATTTCACTAGCATGGATAATCCATACATCGACCAGGGTGCGGTCGAAGACCTGGCGCAGGATATGACTAGGCTGGCGTATCGACAGGAGATTCTGGCGGAAGACATAGACGATGCGCCGGGCGCGCTCTGGACACGGGCCATTCTTGACGAGGGTCGGGTACTGCGCTCCCCCGACCTGGCGCGCATCGTAGTTGCGATTGACCCTGCGGTTTCAGCGACCGCCACATCCAATCAGCACGGGATCATCGTAGCCGGGATTGAGGCCGGGTCGAAGCCAGACGGCTACACGCTGGAAGATGCCACGCTAGATGGGACACCGGCTGAGTGGGCGCGAGCGGCCATAACCGCATACTACCGCTGGGAAGCCAACTATATAGTTGCAGAGGCAAATCAGGGGGGCGACATGGTACGGCATACACTGGAGACTATTGATCCAACTGTGCCCGTGCGTTTGGTTCATGCCAGCCGTGGAAAACAGGCGAGAGCGGAGCCGGTTTCGGCGCTCTACGAAAAGGGCCGCATCCATCATGTCGGGACGTTCCCTGAGTTGGAAGACCAGTTATGCGTCTGGGTTCCTGGCGAGGGATCGCCGGATAGATTGGATGCGTTGGTTTGGGCCTACTCTGAAATGATGGTGACGCCGACACGTCTCACACGGGCTGGCATTCGACCGGGGGCCGCTAATCTGTACGGTAGCCGCGAGAAATCGCTGCCGGGCAGGAACGGACGTTCAACAGGGAAAAAAGGACGTACACATGGCGCCAGATCAAAGTATTCTTGAGCGAATAGGCGCTTTCTTGTCGCCTCTGCCGCCGTCTATGCTGGGACAGGCAGACGTGCGGGAAGTAAGTACCAGGGAAGGCATAGATGGCGATGGACAGCCGGTCAGCGAGATCATAGGTCGGTCTACGCTCGGCGATGCGCAGGTCTCTCGCATGAAGAGCCGGGCGCGTGTCAAAACGGTTGATGAAACGGTCGCAGATTATGAATACTTCGACCATCTACGCCGCGGCAAGGCGCATGGCTTCGCACTCGGGTCGCTGTTCGCCAAGCGTATCGAAAATATATACGCCTCTTGGGTAATGGGCGACGGCGTATTCGTGGCCCTGAAGGACGGCGGTGATGAGCTGAACGAAGCTGATCCGCGCGTCTACACCGACGGCGAGTTGGCTGATTTCTTCAGGGCCGAACTGACCACACTGATTGAGGTCGAGCGGGACAAATTCGGGCTGGGCGACCAGTACATTATCGTCAACCCGGATGGCACGCTGTCTGTGCCGTCTCCTGATACGGTCACGGTCGAGCACGATCCCATGGATTATCGCAAGGTCATCTCAGTAGAGATTGTAACCAAGCTGGCTGACGTAACGATCACCGATCTGTATGCGGCGTCGTTTCGCAGCATCACCTTGCGCGACCCAGGCGGCCAGGAGACGAGCTTCGACTTCGAGAATCTCTTTGGTGAGATACCTGTTGTCATTATCAATTTTGGCAAGTCAGCCAACGAGACGAACGGGCATTCTGTGCACGAGCAGCTTGTACCGTTATACGACCAGTATGATGAGGTTGTGTTCAAACAGTTGGATGGCGTCAAGCTGTTGGGCAATCCGATGCTGACCATTACGGGTCTTGAAGATTTGACCGAAGTCATCAATCTGAATGAGCCGGCCACGACCGACCAGTACGTCGATAAAGACAGCGCTCTGGTTGACCATCAACAGTTGAACATCGACGAGAATGCTGTGTTGCTTGTCGGCAAGGGCGGAATGGCAGGCTATACGGCCCCGCCAGTAGGTTTCACGGCAGACACGCAGCAAGCGCTCAAGACGCTGTTCTTGCTCCTGCTCGACCATACTGGTATCCCTGAATTCATCTGGGGTAATGAGATGTCTTCCGGGCGGTCGTCATCCGAGGTGCAACTTCAGCAATGGACAAAAGACGTAACCGGGATGCGGCGCTTCGATGAAAAGTGGATCGCCGAACTGGGCGAACTCTGGTTAAAGGCAGCGTCCTTCACCGATCCGCGCATTGTGGTCGACGCGGTAGCGGTATCGTGGCCTGAGTTGTTGGCTCCCGATATGGTGCTCTTGCTGGAGAAGTTGAAATTCACCGATCTTGCGGGGTTGTTGACCCGACAGGAGATATTGGAATTACTTGACATTGTAGAAGACGCCAAGAAATCAGTAGAGATGGCAGAGGCAGAAGCCGACGAACGGCGCGAGGTTTTGTTTCCGTTTGGCGACAATGCCGGATTCGAGAATCAGTTAAGCCAGGCGGAGCAAGAGGCCGCAGACGATGAATAGAAAGGTAGGGGTGTGAAGTGAGTCAACTGAGCGGGCAGGTGAACGTAACGACGGCAGGAACCGCTGTACAGGGGCCGGGCATCAAGGGCAAGATGTTTGCGCTTCAGGCGCATCCTTCCAATTCAGACGTGGCGTGGGTGGGCAACGATGGCGCAAATGACGTGTCAAGCGCAAACGGTTTTCCGCTAAACGCTGTGGGGCCGGGCGTGATTCTTGTCGTGGATTCGAGCCTGAATGAATTGTGGTTCGATGCCGCAACAAGCGGTGACGATATCTGTTGGATTAGGCTTACGAAATAGCTGCAGGGGTGATTATGCGACATGAGCGCAGGGACTTACTTCTACTTGGTATGGCTAACCGGTTTAGTCCACCAAGTGCTGCCATCTCGTTCTTCGACTTCGATGTCGCATTGTCCACATTCACGGCTGGCATGGCGAAGCGTGCTGCACCCGGCCCGTTTGCAGCCGCGCCCATCGTGCAGGGTGATTGGCCTCAAGATGCCGGAAATCAAACATCAGATATTTTAACTGCGCCTGCGGGTTCTGTGATTTCATCTTTATTCAAGGATAATCTTGATTCTACGCAAGGGTCAATTGTTTTTTGGGTAACTCCAGAATGGAACGGAAGCTTAACGGGTTTGCATCATTTTTTCTATGCTTCCGACACCCTTAGAATTTATGCAAGTTCAAGCAACTTGATTCTTAGATTGACTGCTGTTTCTTTCTCCGTCGATATTTCCGCCTGGGTTCCAGGTAACACGTATTGTGTTGTTGCTAGATGGGATACTAATAATACATTAGACGGTACAAATTATGGATGTATTAGTTGGAACGATACGCATACCTTTGGACATTCAGCGCAACCAAGTGCAGTGGACATAGCTACACTTTATGTCGGCTGTAAGTCAGGTTCCGCGTATCCAGCCCAAGCCATCGTCGAAGGACTCACCATCTACCGCCGCGTACTCTATGACGGCACGTATGGTATCGACGTTGGCAATGGTGACGAAATCAATCTCATCTACGCGGCGGGCGTAGGTAAAGACCCGACTGAGATAACAGGCAGTTGGGACGTGTGCTTCTGCTTGCCGACTGACGCAAGTCCTGGCGCACTGGAAACCGGCACAGGAGAAGCCTGGTCGCATCCTCATAGCGGAAATGCACTTACTGATGGCTACATGCAGACCACATACAGCGGTAGCGCATGGACTGCTGAGGGTACGCCGTCGGCGGGACCAAGCGATACAGCAACCGCGCAAAAGATATACGCGTGGGGCTATACGTGGACAAATGATGCAGCCAATGAGGGTGTGTATCAGGATGTGACGGTCATTCCGGGAGAAACGTACATTGTGCGTATGGTTGCGCATGCAGATGGCACAAGTCAGCCAAAACTAATTGCCTACGACCAGACCAATACCGCGGAAATTGATAGTGCTATCGGAACAACTGCTAGTGTGCGAGCAGACCCAGACGTGCTTGTAGTTGCCATTACGATACCTGCGGGGTGTATAGCCCTGCGAATAAAAGCCGTTAACGTCACGGCGTCAGGCGTTATGTATCTTGCACAGATAGAGGTGCTTCCCACTGACGAAACAATCACAACTGACGACTTTGCGGCCAATAACAGTGCGGGAACAATAGCCAATGCCGTATTGCAGGTGGGTAGCGGGACGACAGTCACAGGTACAGAGGTGGCACGGGTAACGGCTGGAAGCCCGACCCTATTCACGCCTGTCAAATTGGACGCCGTATCCCTCACCGCCACGCCTGCGAACGAAGCTAATAGCACAGAATCCACCGGCCTACGTGTCTCTGGACTATCAACACTTACGCAACCAGTCCTCGACATATCTGCCACAGAGGGCCATATGCGAGTGGCCTACACGCCACGCCATGACGCAGCTGATGCGGTTAAGTTCGGCACAGCAAGCGACGAGGCGATGGTCGCAGAGTGGTACGGGGATGCGAGCAACTACATACGGCTGTACTGGTCAGCAGCTAACACGCTAACGCTGGCGTTCAATGATGGCGGTGGTGAGCATACAAATACATGGGATGCTACCGGCGCAATTGATGCTGATACACAGTATGAGCTTGTAGTTGACTATTCGGCATCCGCAATGACGCTGAAGGTTGGCGGTGTAGTCAAGATAACAATCACGACGGCACTCAGCTTCGCCACGACTCCTACCACAGCGTACTGGGGACAGGCACAAACGGGCAACAAACAAGCAGATGCTACATTTGATGAGCCAGATAATCCAGTAGTTCCAACTGGCGCTGGCGTATTTGTAACGTCTTGGAAAACTGATAACGCTGGCACGTCAAACGACGATCAGATTACATTGCCTCTGCGAAGCGGAAAAACTTACGATTGTATCGTGTATTGGGGCGATGGAAAGTCAGATGTAATAACAGACGCGGATGACCCGGCAAAAACACACACTTACGAGGATGGGGCTGGAACATATACTGTAACAATCGAGGGTACGTTTACGTCATGGTACTTCAACAATGGCGGCGACAAGCTCAAGATTTTAGACGTGACGCAATGGGGAACTGATCCTGTTTATACTGCTTATGATGCTGCGTGGTATGGTTGCACTAATGTTGTGTTTTCTGCGGCAGACGTACCGATAACTAGCCTGATAACGAATTTCTCCTCGGCATGGCAAACCTGTACTGGTCTCACATCATTTCCTGTACTGGATATGAGTGCGGGCACGAATTTCATCGCGGCGTGGCGTTCTTGCAGTAGTCTCACCTCCTTTCCTGCACTGGATGTAAGTTCAGGTACGAATTTCGCTCTAACGTGGCTTAGTTGCAGCAGCCTCACGTCGTTCCTGGCGTTGGACGTGAGTGCAGGCACGAACTTCTCTAGCGCATGGCTTAATTGCAGTGGTATCGCATCCTTCCTTGCGACTGGAATGAATGCAGATTTCGTTCTGCCATGCGACCTAGACGCAGCCGCCATTGACGTGGTGTATGGCAACCTGACGGATAGGAGTGCAACTACGTCACAGGACATCGACGTAACAGGCAATCCAGGCGTGGGCGGCGATGACCCGTCAATTGCAACGGCTCTGGGCTGGACGGTAACGGGTTCATAAGTTTTGATATAGATAGGAGATAGATAATGGTATACAGGTTCACAGTAGAGAGTTCAGAAGCAGCGGCAAACGGTGATGTACACCTGGATACCTGGGTTGAGAAGTTCGTTGACCCTGACTGGGTGCGAACTGTACCCAACGGCCACTTCACCGTTGTGCTGAATAGCGCAGCAATAATTGCCATAGCTGACGGCGCGGGAACAGATGGTGAGAAGCGAACAGCAATGGGCGCACTATTTCATGCTGAGGTATCCAGTCGCGGCATCGACACGGCAGACGAGGCAGAAACAAAGCTGGATGCGCTGATAAGTTATCCAGTGAGCGTAGACCTGTAACGATATTCAAATTAACGAGGGTACCCCATGAACGCAGCTGCAACCCAACGTTTGATGCTAGAGCTAAAGCGCATCCGCCAGCGCCTGGATAGGCTCATAGAACTTCAGGAGAAACAAGCGCCCAAGAAGACGCCTGCGAAGAAAGTGCCCAGAAAGACAAAGGGAACTGACGCATAATGGCAGCGACGTATCTGTCGAGCCTCCTGGCAATCTACCGCCGCCAGGAGGAAGCGCTGACGGTTGGCTTCCAGGCTCTTAGCGACGCTATCAGTCGCATTCTGTTTCGTCATGCAGACGCAGAGGGCGTGATACCGACATCCGATACCTTTGAGATACAGGAAGCTGCCGGGCGGCTTATCCAGAACTTCTTCACAGGCACGCCGGCAGGGGGAGAACGGGCGCCATTCACGATTATGATGGATGGTACAGTATTCCCGCTTGCACCGTATCCGCGCATCCTTTATCGAAGCATCACCGACGGTATGACGCTTGCCGTCAGTCAACATGCGGCCATAATCGAAGACAACCTGCCGCCTGAATTTATAGCGCAGGCACGGGCAACAGGTCCGGTCTTCGAGATGCTGAATACTAACGACGCTTCCATCGTGAGCGAAGTCAATCCATTTGCGCAGTACGATCCTCCGCATCTCTGGGTTGACCCGAACGGATACCGGCTTGACGCCCGCATTTGGAACACGAGCAACGCTTCCCGCCGCCGAATGCACCTTTTTCTCGAAGAGGGTATCAGGGACGGGCGCGGGGCGGCATCTCTGAGTAAGGACTTGGAGCAGTTTCTGCTACCGGGTCGCAGTCTACGGCGCACCAATAAGCCCTACGGGACAGACCTATCAGCCGACGCAATGCGGCTGGCGCGCACCGAGACAAGACGGGCGCACGCGGCGGCATCCGAACTAAGCGCATCAGAAAATCCGTATGTAGACACGATGTCGATCGTATTGAGCCGCAGTCATCCGAAGGCGGATATTTGCGACGATGCGGCGGCTGCGTCACCGTTCCCGAAAGACGATATACCATTCCAGTATCAGATACCCCTCCATCCGCATTGTGTACTACCGGGCCAAATGGTAGCCACTGAGGGCGGCCCTGTGGCCATAGAAGATATCCAAGAGGGGGATAGGGTGTTGACGCACAAAGGTCGCTACAAGCCTGTATTGGCTGCATGGTCTAATTCATTCGAGGGCGTGGTCTATAAATTCGAGACGGCATCCGGTACATTTGAGCTAACCGGCAATCACCCTGTCTTGTTACGAAGCGGCTGGGTCAAGGCCGAGGAAGTCGAGATTGGACAGGATGTTTTGTACGCAGTGCCCAGCCCCAGTGCGGATTTGGGCTTGACCATAGCGAAACACGTGCCAGCCCTTGCTTCTCAGCCAAGCGTCGCGCCTCCTATCATGCTCGACGTTCTGGGTTCGGGCGTGCCATCCCGTGCCGTCGCATTCAATAGCGATTTTGATGGCGGGCAAGGCGATATCAATAAAATAGCGACCAACACGGTATTCGCATTCGTACTTGATACCCCGCTCATCAAGCGCATCCTGCATGGCCGATTCGAGCTTGGTGGGATTTGCTCTTCGTCGGTCGGCGCAAGCCTCAAGCATTGGCAAAAGTCCGGGATTATCAATCCGCTTGACTTGTCTTATCTTCTCCGCTACTTCGGGGCGCCGGGCCGGATTATTATCGCCGGTGTAGTCAACCGATTTCATCGTTTCTCGCATCTTGTCCGCAGTGGCTTTGCTTCGCTGCCCGTCGTCCTTTTCCCAACTGGCGGCTACCGCATCGCTCATGTTGCGCATGGGAATGCCGCACAGTGCCAGCAATTGCCGCAACATGCGATAGTTAAGCCCCCACGCAATATAAATATCCGTGCTCGAAAGCCGTTGCTCGACATAAAGACCTTGCATAAATTCAGCGATGGGGATGCCGTACTCTTTCTCGAGGCGCAGGGCAGTCCATTCAACGACGGACAATCCGTGGTTTTGGATATGGCGCGGGGCGGGGCGGGGCATTCGTACACCACAAACGGGGCATGTAAGCATGATAATCTCCTGTCATTATCTCCTGACGATGAAGTGGGGCACAGGTCAGGATACCCGCTTGTCGATGAGGTAATTACTCCCACCCAAGCCCTACTGAATTATAACACAATTACACGGATTCACACCCGTCAATATACTGGCAATGTCTACAACATGACGGTGGCAGATGACAATAGCTACACGGTCAACGGCGCAACTGTTCACAACTGCCTTTGTCATTATTCGTATGGTCTGATCGAGGACGCTGACATGCTCACAGACCGCCTGCAGGAGCGTGTACGGCGTGCTAGGGAGCCACTGGCCGCCGCCATAGGCCCGCTGTTCGTAGAGGCGTTCGTGCAGCGTCTGTTGGGTCAGCTAGAGGGTGGTTTCATGCAGTCGGGCATTCCTGAGTTTGTTGGGGGCGGGGAACTGCTATAGGGGGACCCAGATGCAAGACGATCCGAGGGAAGGACTGACCGTAGCCTGCTACTTCGTTTGCGCAGCGGCGCTTGCGCTGGCGCTCGGGCTGGGTGCGCTCTGCCTATGGATGTTACCGGTGTTCATGGAGGCAATTCGTGGTAGATGAAGGGGAGAATATGACTAAAGAACAAGAATCCTTGGCGCGATTGAAAAAGATTGGAGTAGCGGCAGCGATGGCGGTATTGATTTGCATTGTTGCTATACCTTTCTATCTTTTTTCGGTGGCGGTAGCCGTCGCCATTATGGGCGTCTTGCTGGGGCTTATCACTTGTGAGTATCTATGGTGTAAGTATATTTAACATGAGCAATAACCGAAGCGCAGTCCTATACCGAGCGTCGAACATCCTGGCAATGGACTATCCATTCAGGGAAGCCATTGAATCCGCCCTGTGCTTTGCCGACGAAGCCATTATCGTGTGCGACACGCGTTCCACAGATGGCACGCCTGGGGCCGTTGCGGATCTGGCCGCCGAGAATCCGGGCCGCGTCATACCCGTTTACTTTGATTTTACATTCGACCGGCTGTGGCAAGAAAAAGCCTGGGTCGCCGCCGCCGCCGAGACAACGGCAGACTGGCATATATGGCTTGACCTAGATGAACTTATCCATGAAGACCATCACGCCGAACTACGCGCCATTATGGCCGATCCAGACGCGCACCTAGTCAATCTGCCATTCGTGCATCTGTACGGCACGCCGAAGTGGAGGAAGAGTCTTAAGAATATTTGGTGCAATACTCGCTTCGGACGCCAATCCCAGGGCTACCAGATGGTAAATATGTGTAGCGACAAGCATCCGGAGCATACGTGCGTCTTCGTCGAATACAACGGCAGCAACGCGCACTTTGTAGAAAACGAACATATGCGCCGGCTACCGCACGCCCCGATCATTCACTATGGATGGGCGCGTACGGCCAAGTCGCTCGCCATTGGGCGGGCCAAGCATTTAGACTGGTACGCAGACGGGGAGAAATACGCAGACGGTAGAATTCCCGATGTAGGCGACTACGACTTCGATATGGAGGCAAAGGTCGCAGCGGGGGAAATCATTGCATACGACGGGCCACATCCTGCGCATGCACAGCCCTGGCTAGAATTGCATGAAGCCGAATGGCAAGAGTTGGATAATCAAGCAAGGGGAGGCGTCAAATGATTATGAAGCTCGGAGTCGTGCCCGCCGCGGGCGTAGCAAGTCGCTTTGGTGGCACTCGCAAGGAACTGCTGCCAATCTCGAATGGCGAAGCTGTTATCGACCGCGCCATGCAGGCTCTTGGTCGGGCGACTGACGCTATCTTGGTCGTCACGAGCCAGGACAAGCTGCCCATACTGGCGCAATATCTGGACGGTCAACAGTACGGGGCGCCGGTATTCTATGCCATACAGGGCGGCGGCAACGATATCATGGGCGCAATCTTGACGGCGCTTGATTTCCCGGCAGAGCGATATCTGTTCGCCATGCCGGATACGATCATCGAAGATGACGCTTTCTCGACATACCCCTCGACAGACTTCTCGATGGGCCTATTTGAGACTGACACGCCAGAGAGGTTCGGAGTGCTACATGAGCGCAGGATAGTCAATAAGTATCCGGGGTCGCACTTCTATCCGACGCCGGGTCCATACCAGGCATGGGGCGTATTATCTTGGTCTCAGAAATGCGCCGTCTATTGGCAGGAACTTGCTGAAAGGTACTCGTTAGGGACCGGTATTGGTGGCGACGAACTCTCTTACACGACCGCCATAAATTGGGCCATTGAGCGCTTTGGCTTGTCGCACTGGCAGATGGGATCGTATCGGGACATGGCAGACATTTCCGAGTATCAAGCCTACTGGCGTGACCTGGAGCGTGAGTGGACAGATGTTTTTGAATACGAAACGGAGACAGCATGATCACCATTTTCTCGCACTGTCGGCCATTCGAGGGCGAGTTTGACGCCATCCAGCGCGCCGCTATTGCATCCTGGCAAAGCATATTTGACGCCCAGGTCGTCATCATGGGGCGTGGCGGGGCACAGGCGGTCGCTAATGAGCTAGGCGTCGATTACGCCTTTGGGCTACGTTACAACGCCTACGATACAGCGCTCGTACCCAGCATCTTCGAGGTCGGAGAGAAGGCGGCCACAGGTGCAATAGTATGCGAGATATCGAGCGACATTATTCTCTCGGCAACTGCCCAAGCCGCCTTTGTCATCGCTGAAAACTTCGACGATCCATTCATCGTTGGGCAACGTACAGACATTTTACCAGACAAGCCGGAAGGTATCTTGCATCCACCATCGGCTATCGACTATTTTATCTATCGATGGGGAACGCTTGGCCTGATACCGGATTTTGCGGTCGGGCGCACAGTTTATGATAACTGGCTCGTCTGGGCAGCCAGGGAGCGATGGAAGCTAACGACCATCGACGCCACGGCGGACTTGCTCGCCCTGCACTACCCGCACGGACACCCGGAATATGTCGACAAAGAGGCCATGTTGGCGAGCGAAGAGCGCCGTCTCAACATGGAAATGGCGCAGAAAACCAAAGTGCCGCGCTGGTATGGCACCAACGATACCGAGTACGTTATGACCGGCGGCGAAGTGGCCAGGCGGGCGTAAGGTTGCAATCGGCAAGAATGGTTGTACAATGATTATACAAAGATAGGACACGACATGAGCAAATATCTGGTTACAGGTGACGAAGGTCAACTCGGCGCAAAGGTCTCTGAGGCGCTCAGGGACGATGGCGACGAGGTATTTGGCTTTGACATCAAGTCCGGCAGTGACATCCGTAACGCTGAGAAGGTGAATGCGGCTATCGCTGGTCGGGGGCTAGATGGAATCGTGCATCTGTCGGGTATTCCGTGGCCTATGCCGGACAAGACAACCTCGGACTATTGGCATACCAATGTAGGCGGCGCTCAGATAATCACAGAGGCGGCGGTCAAACATCATGTGCCTAAGCTGGTATTTTCAAGCTCAACCGCGTATTACGGATTCAACCGCGGCTTTCCGTTCGGTGATGAATCTGCTTACATAGGGTCAAAAAATGCAATTCAACGCTATTGGTTTGCCTTCGATATGCCGGACATAGTAGACCCTGCTATGCGGGCCGGGATGCAGTACATGATCTCGAAGGTCGCTGCTGAGTCGGCTATTGCTCTGTATGCCATGACCCATGAAATCGATGCTGTGATATTGCGGCTGGCGCCGATGTCGCCAAAGCCATACGGCAAATGGCAGATACACCTCGATATCGACCTGGCGGTCGATGCGATTGTGTGGGCGCTAAAAACCAAGTTTTCTGAGCCTTACGCCGTATACAATATCGGCAATCCTGGCTCTGATTATCTGGATATATACGAAGATATACCGAGAAGGGGCTAACGGCATGCACCCGAAAGAACAGCAATCCAACGAAGACGACGCCGGCATCATGGAAGTACAGGAGGTGACTACTGGCAGGTTCCGTGGGAACTTTCCTTCTGTGCCGACTGCCGAGGGCGTCGATATGGAAGCCCTGCGGGGGCTAGACGACGATCCATTCTTCGTCACGTTGCCGATTGTCCCGAAGGTCGGAACGGTGAGCGGAAACGGTATCCTGTACGATAATGAGCTTCTGGATACCATTGGCGAGCAAATCAACACCAAGCGACCATCCGCCAATTTCGGGCATCTGACAAAAGAACAGCGGGACACAGGATTTCAGAATCCGGTTGCCTTCTGGGTCGGAGCGAAGCGTGTCGATGACACACTGTGGGGGAAAGCCTACGTACTGCCCGGCGAGGATCGGGTATATATGGAGCGGCTCAAAGCTCTTAACGGGCAGATTTCCACCTCGATCCACGGCAGCGGCAAACATACACGGGCGGGTAAGGGCAACACACGCCTTACCTCATTCAGCCTAGACTATCTTGATTTCGCGCATCCATCACGGGCGGCGCTGGGTGGCGGTTCGACGCCAGCGATCACGTCTGAAACGATGGACGGCGAAGATAACTCCGCATCCGCGGGGAATAGCGAAGGGACAACTACCATGGATAAGAAAGAACTCATTGCAGAGCTGACGGTGGCAGATGTACCGGCTACGTTACGTGATGCAATTGTACAAGAAGCGGGCGAACAGGCGGGGCAGGAAGCCCTAGTCGCCGAACTCAGGCAGGAAATCAGCGACCGTGACGCGCAACTGGTGGTAGCGGCCACTGCGGTATCCGAGTATCGCGAACGTGATTTCGCGGCCAAACTGGATACCACGGTCTCCGAACTGATTGACTGGGAAGTGACTGGCGAGGATGCGACGCTCAAGCTGGACGCGCTCAGGCGCACGCTGCGCAGTCGTATCGTTGGCGAACTTGTAGACAAGCGCGAGGATGCCGACATCAAAGAAGCCGCCGAGACCGCTTGGGCCGAACTCAAGCCCATCGCCGAACTCGTGCGCGATGCGCTAGCGGGTCCGTCGGCCATTGTAGGCAGTGCTCAGAGCAACGGCCAGCGCCAGAAGTTAGTAGATACGCCGGAAACGCGAGCGGAAGCACGCGCAGCCTTCAGCATGTAGGCCCGGCTCAACTGGAATAAGTAGATTGTAAGGAAGGAAGGACTAACATGTCCGTAATTTCACTCACGGCTGCTAATATTCGCGCTCTTACTGAGAATGGCGCCGTTATCCGTCGGTATATCGCCGGTGGTTCTATCACGGTTGGCGATCTTGTCGCTCTAGCGAGCGATGGTTTTGTTGACCCGGCAGACGCCAACGCGTCGCAGGCTCTGACTATGGCTATCGGTGTCGCCGTGCAGTCATACGACGGCGAGACGGCCATCACGATCACCAATCCGGTGTCGGTGTGCGTATTCGGGCCAGTCTCTGGCTACTCCGGCATGACGCCGGGTGCCAACCATTATGTAAGTGACACGCCTGGCAAGGTTGATGACGCCGCCGGTACTTATGATCGTATCGTCGGTTACGCTGAGACGGCCGGCATTCTCTTTGTCAATCCTGAGATGAACGATCCGAGCTCGGCCTAATCCGCCGGTTCGACCTCGTTTCATCGATAGCATATACGGAAGGAAACTATCATGGCAGAGGTACTTGGGCCAATTAACCTGCTTAACAAGGCGCTCCCTACGGGCGTCGATGGGGCTCGAATCGCTCAGTGGGCGATGCGCGACGGCATCACGTATGGCGAGCTTGCGAATCAGATGTCGCTCGCTCTAGGTGACGCCAATCAGCAGTTTATCGTTGATTGGGGCTGGCTATTCTCCCTGACCGAAGAGATTTCGATGGAATATGAACAGGGAGGCTCGGTAACGCCCATGCCCGAGCTGACCGATACCGACAGACCGCAACCGCTGCATGGCACGACTATCGGCCACATGCTTGACCTGCGGGAATATGGCCAGGCGGTTGGTACCTCGCGAAACTATATGCGAGATGTTCGCTCGGCTCAGATTCGGGCGTCTATTAGCAATATTGTGCGGCGGGGTCGATGGCGGCTGGAACAGACGCTCCTGAATCGGCTCTTCTCCAATAGTGAGAACAGTGTCGGGACATCTGGTAAAGATGTGCCGTTCGTGCGCGGTACAGGTGGCACGGTGGACTTTGCCCCGCCTGCGTTTGACGGCGAGGCATTCACAACCAGCCATGATCATTATCTCGGTACTGACTCCGATTCCAAAACCGCGGCGGATGCCCTGAACGATATGGCTGAGACGCTTCAGGAGCACGGGCACGTACCGCCGTATACGGCAATGGTTGCACGCGCCGATGTAGCGACATATTACGCTCTGACCGACTGGGTAGAGATTGTTGAGCCGGTCATCAGCACCATCGACCGCGGCGGTATTACCTCCGGCCCGATGTTCTTTGCGGCTGGCACGCGAGAGTTTGGCACCATCGGCTTCTACCACTCGTTATGGGGACTGGTCGAAGTCAGGGCATCGAATCGCATCCCGACCACTTACTCCGGCATGGTCAAGACCTACGGACAACTGGCGGCGGCAAACGCCTTAGCAATTCGCGTACATCCCGACGTTGGCTTCGGCTTTTACGTTGTACCTGAGACCGTGCCTGACGACGATACGCCTATCAAGCAATTGGATGTCTTGGTAGAATTCGGCGTAGGCGTCGGCATGGACCGCACAAACGGCGCTGCGAGCTTCCTGGATTCATCTGGAACGTACACGGCGCCAACCATCACATAGCATAAGGGGACAAAATGCTCGTTGGGCATGGTCTCTCGATTAACTGGATGGTTTTCCATCTAAGCGACTATGACGGCTATGGACGCTATGGCCTGCGCATGTGCGAGGCGCTGCGCAGGGCTGGCGTCACCGTTAAACCTATATTCAATCTGATATCCGACGCGCCCGCGTGGGTGCAGGAAAGCCAGGGCGCTGACTGGAACAATCTAACAATATCATGCCTGCCCGCCTATTTCGCCGTTCCCGTGCCGGGTCGTCAGTGGTTGTATTCTATGACGGAGGGTAGTGAGCTACCGGAAAAGTGGGCAGGCTATATCAGGCAAGCGCGCGTCGAGCGCGTTATCGTGCCTTGTGAGTACAACCGCAAGGGATTCTTTGACGGCATACGGGCTGAAGGGCAGGAGCTGCCGGTAGATGTGGTCAACGGCGGCACAGACCCGCTAGAGTTCCAGGACGTGGCGCAGCGTCGCAATGGTAACAAGCGCCCTTATTCATTCCTTGCTTTTGGCGACCGTGGTGCGCGAAAGGGCTGGCCTGAAGTGTGGTCTGCATTCTATAAAGCGTTTGGATCGGCAACCGACACGCCTAACGTGCGGCTGATTATCAAGAGCCGACTGCGGGCAAACGAGATGTTGGATATGATAGCAGAGGCTGACAATCCAGATCCGCGCATCGAAATATGGCGGGAAGATGTCGAGCATATGTCAACGGTATTCGAGCGCGCCGACTGCGTTGTGCTACCCAGCCGCTCAGAGGGTTTCGGGATGCCGCACCGCGAGGCGGCTATGGCTGGCTTGCCGGTTATAACGCAGCAGTACGCGGGCCTGGACGATGGCTATATAGATGAGTGGTCTATTCCTGTGCGCAAGGGCAAAGTCGAAAAGATACCGACGAACTTCAACCATATTCAGGGCGAATGGCGTCGGGCAGATGTAGATGAACTTGCGGATTCGATGACTGAACTTCACGAATTTCCCTGGGCAGGGGCTTCGGCGGGCAGGTACGCTTCGCAATGGCTGGCAGCGAATCAGACCTGGGATCATGCAGCTCAGAACCTGATAGACCTAATCAGGGCGGAAGGATAAGCCATGGCGCTATCGGCTGACCAGTTAACCGACATGCAGGGCGACCTGGGTATCGACAATACCGAGAGCGTCTTCACAGACGCTGAACTCAACAGGCTCTTCGAGCGCGCCGAATCTGATTATGGTCTGGCCGTGTACTATGCGTATCGTCAACTCCTGGCAGACGCTAATAAATTCCACGACTATACTCTCGCCAATACATCGGTCAAGCGGTCTCAGATGCGCGCTCATGTCCGTGACATGGTTGACTTCTGGCAGAACGAGGCTAAGACGACGGCGAATCAGGTTCGCATCGTGGGAGGTTTGAAAATCCCGCCGCGGCGCCCTGACCTGCCGAACAGCCTGACCCGACGGCGCAGCCGGTACGAGGTCAACAGAGGCTTGTAGATGCCGAACATCAATGAGTGGGCCGGTTCGACGTTTCCGCTTTCCGGCTGGTCTGGGGAGCTTGACCAGGCATACGACATGGCCCGCTTCATCAATGACGACTTGACTTCCATAACGGTGATACGCGCCGGCGGTGCCTTGTCAGCGCAGAATGTGCGCGTAGAGACCAAGCCGTCAGGAAACAGAACGGTATTAGTTAACGGGGTGGTGCATGAAGTGGACGCAATCGTATTCGGCTTCCGTTCGCATCCGACAATCACTGACACTGACCTACAGGCGGGTGACCGCTTCATGGTGGACGGCGTGCGGCTTGAGGTGATAGCGGTACTGGTAGACCTAGAAAATGTCATACAGGCCATCTGCGAGGCTAAGGCGTAATGCCGGTAACTTTTGAGCGAGCGCCGGAAGATGTGTTCCGAGAATTCTTTGACGCCTATATCGGTGAGGTTGAGAACGCCGTTTTCGAGATATTCATGAAGTACAAGCCGCAGATAGAAAACTATGCGAAGGCTAACAAGCCGTGGAAGGACAGATCGGGTAATGCTAAACAAGGTTTGTTTTCGCTGGTAGATCGTGTGCCGCGCCAGTCCGTATCAATAACTATATCGCACGGCGTAATTGATTATGGCATCTGGCTTGAAACTAGATGGGCGGGACGCTGGGCGATTCTGTTGCCAACTATCAGCTACTTTGAGCCGCGCATACTGGCGGATATTCGGAAGGTTCTCTCGTGACCATCCTGGCAAACATCAAGACTGTGCTTGAGGCCGATAGTACGCTCCTGGCGCTGGCTACGGGCGGCGTGTGGGACTTTGATGAGACAAAGCGCCTCGGCCTGAACCGCACCGCCACGCCGGCAGCCTTCGACGCCAACGACATTATCAAGCCGTGCGTTCTGCTCAAGACGCGCTCTGAAATACCAGACGCAATCCTGATGGATGACGTGACGCAATACACGAGCGTCGTATCGACCATCGAAGCGTGGTTCTATGCAGATTATGATTTCACGACTATCGATGCGATGAGCAGCAGGGTATATACGTTATTGCACGCTATACAAGTGACAGGTTCGTTTCAGGTCTTCTGGACGGGAGACGCGTTCAAGGGGCGAGATGATGAACTGGATGCAATGTTTCAACGGTCCGACTATGTGGCGCACATCAAGCGCTCAACCTAGATAGAGAGGAAGCATCATGTCTTTTGATGAATATGGGGCGCCGCAATTCGGCTTGGCAGATTGCAAAATTGCGGTGTGGAATTCGACCGACAGTTATGGCAGTGCCGTGGATGTTATGTCGGTGCAACTGATGGGCGCCGTGCTGAATATAATCTCGGCGGAACTGGAAGGCGACGATGAAATCACGGCAATGGCGGCGCGTGCTATCAGCGCTGATGTTCAACTGCGTTTTGGGGCTGTCTCGTTGGCGGTACTAGAGGTGCTACTTGGCAACACTGCTACCAGCTCAATCTCGACACCAAACGAGGTCAAGCAACTGAAGGTTAGTGGCGGTGATAATATGCCGTACTTCGGTATTGTCGGAAAGGCTATCGCCGAAGAGGGCGTAGGCGACTTTAAGGTATTCTTGCCGAAGGTTCGCATCATGTCAGATGTCACGCTGGCGTCGATGGAATACGGCAGTTTCGTAATTCCAGATTTGACATCGAAGGCTGTGAACGATGCGACATACGGCATTGTGAGCCTGCTTGAATATGAGGCGGATACCGCTATCGCTATACCGCCCGCCAACATCGTATAGAAAGGCTAGTACATGAGCAAAGATAAGCAAGAGCAAGCGCCGTTGGAGCCGATGAGTGCTATGGCGTGGCGGAAACTCACAGAAGAGGGAGAGGTGATCCAGCTTCCGGGCGGGCTGGTGGCGCGCATCCGTACAGTCTCAATGGAGACTATGGTCCTGAGCGGAGAGATACCGGACATACTCACGCCTATCGCCATGAGGACGCTCTTCAAAGAGACGAAATTGTCGGAAATCGGTGATGATGCCGATGTGTCGAAGGAATGGATCGAGCTGGTGCATTTGGTTGTACCGGCGGCGATGGTGGATCCGCGCATAGCACCCGACGATATCCCGACAGATGATTTCCTGACCCTCTCCGAACTCGGCTGGGATGATAAGCTGGCTATATTCCAACTGGCGATCATGTCAGTTGATGCGCTTGCCAGCTTTCGTAAAATCCAAGAAGAAGATGTGGAGTCTGTATCTGACAGCGAAGGCGACGTCGACGCGACCGAGTGACCTGCTGGACGTGTCAGAACGATGGGCTGCGTACCAGTTTGATACCGCCGTTACGACGGTGGGAAGGGTGATCGAAAATGCCCTGGCGGAACGGGTAGAGGTTGGTATAGGCGATAAGAAAGAGTGGCAGCCCAAATATACGTTGGGTCAAATCCTTGATGACGATTTCAGGCTCGAAGTAGAGGAAGAGCCGACAGAGCATGACAAGCAAAGGGCGGGCTGGAACGCACTGAAGGCATGGGCGGGGAAGTCTAGCCGGGTAAAGGTTATCAAGCTAAGCAAAGGCGACCCAGGACCACTAGGATAGGCGGCACACATGGCTGACGGAGTATTCGGGCCGACGCTCGGCAACGTCAAAGCAAAAATGACGCTCGATATTGCCGATTTGGCGCGTGGTGCTCCGCGCGTGCAGAGATTCGGCAAAGATATGGGGAAGTCGTTTGATAGCCTGACCGCTTCCCTCAACCGCTCAGAGGCGGCCATGCGCAGCTTCGGGGGCGCAGCCAAACAAGCGCAAGCCAACGGCATTCTGGTCGCTAGTTCGATGAAGGACGTAAACAGATTCATGGCGGGTATGCCGAATTCGGTACGCCCTGCTACACAAGCTCTTGGCGGCGTGGGAACCGCAGCGAAAACCTCAGCGGTTCAAGTTACGAGCTTGGGAACGAAGATAAGGGGGCTGGGCGCTTCAATATCAGCTATAGCAGGCCCGCTGGGGCTGGTGTTTGGCGTGGCTGGCCTGGTGCAACTAACGCGCTTTACGCTGGCCGTAGACGCACTGGCTACCTCATACAAGCGCCAAAGTATAGCAGCGGTCAACCTGGCCGGATCACAAGCTAACCTAAATGCGCTCATGGAGGCATACGGCCGCGCCACGGGCGGAGCTATCGATAAGGCGACGGCCCTGGGTGACGTGACACGCCTACAGGCGATTGGTTTTGCCGATAGCGCACAGGAACTGGAGAGGTTCGTTACCGTCGCTCGCGGTATTTCGTTGGCGATGGGCAAGCAACAGCAGCTCATCATTGGCGAGCTTCAATTGGCAATCGCTAACCAATCTATAAGACGCCTGGACCAAATCGGCCTAGGTGTCGCCGAAGTCAACCAGCGCATAGACGAACTCCGAACTGCCAATAGCGCGTTAACCAGAGAGATGGCTTTCCAGGAGGCGGTGCTAGGCATAGCCGAAGAAAAATACGGAGCGCTGGCGGAATCGGCTGAGGCGCAAGCGACGGGCGCCGAGAAGGCAGCGAAGGCGTGGAAGGATATGCGTCTTGAAATTGGCCTGCTGCTCGGGGAGCCGGTCAGCGAAGGTCTAGAAAACATTGCAGACGATGTGAGCCGTCTCAATAAGTTACTCGCGATCACAGCAGACCTGTCGAGAGAATCCGGTGACAATCTGAGGCGCATGGAGATAAAGGAACAGCTTAGAGCCGACACGGGCATGATTACGCCCGGCGGCGGATTCATCAACCGGGGTCGCGCCCAGATTGATCGACTCTTCGACGAGATGCAGCAGCGGGAAGCCAACTTAGCAGCGCGCGCAGGCGGTATGGCTCGCGCGATACAAGGAACTAATACGTTCGGAAGAACGATTGGCCCCAGTGCCGCCGGCCCAGACTTTTCCGGTCAGCAAGACGCTATCCAGGCATGGACAGACCAGATACAGGCAATCGAAAGCCAGGCTAACCAGGCACGCCTTGACGCTACCCAGCAATTCGAGCAGAAACGCACGGACACCATAGCCAAGTTCGAGCAGACCATTGCTCGCGAGGCTGAGGATTTCGCCCGCCAGCGGGCACGCGCAGAGGCGACGCATCTACGGGCCGTCCAGGACGTGCGAGAGGCCGCAGTACGCCGAGAATCGGACTTGACGGAAGACCACGCCGAACGCGTCGAAGACATAAACGAGAGCCACGCCGATAAGATAGAAGACATCGAAGAGAATTCGGCTCGCCGTCGCCAGGACTTACAGGAATCGCACCGCGATAAAATTCTGCAAGCCGCGGGTCGGCTCGACGCGATGGCAATTGCAAAAGAGAACCGGCGTTTCCAGACGCAGCTTCGCAAGATTGCCCGCGACGAAAAAGAGAAAACAAAGGACGCCAACGAGTCAACAGGGGAGCGGCTCAAAGACGAGCAGAAGGGCTTCGAGAAACGGCGGGAAAGAGCCAGAGAAGCCGACGAAGAGCGCATTCAGGACATGGAAGATAATTTCAGGAGACAAAAGGAACAAGAAGACGAAGACAGGGCGCTGCGTCTAGGGCGAATGAAGGTTGATCACGATGACCAACTTGAGGCGCAAGCTATCGCCCACGGGCTTCGCCTGGAACAGATAGAGAAACACGCAGCGGACGAACGAGAGCAACTTGATACCGAATTCGAGAAAACGCTTGCTAAAGAGGGTATCAAGACGCGGGCGTTTATAACAGAGCAGGAGTTACGCGCCGCGGCCGCCCTGCGAATCTTTGAAGACTGGTGGAAAGACCTGAACGACGTTATGCGCGAAACAGGCGGCGGCGGGGGCGCTGGAGGCGGTGCTGGGACAAATACGGGCACATCCACCACCTTCCAGCAATTTGCCCGTGGGGGGCCTGTATCGGGCACAGGGCGCGCTCTGGTACACGCCGGTGAGTTCGTGCTGAATTCAAATGTTACCGAATCGCTACGAGCCGCGCTGGGCAATTTCTCGCAGCCAGAACTGGTGACGGCTGTAGCCGGGGGCGGTGGCGGCGTATCGCTGACTGTTGCGCCTGGCGCTATCCAAATAAACGAGGCGGTAAGACCAGGTGATACTGGGCAAGAAATGGAAGACGCGTTCCTGCGTATTGTCAGGAGCATAACCTAATGGCGAACAATAGCGATTACAGAGTGGCGCAGGGGCATGATGTCATTCTGGGCAGCCTGAACGTATTTTCTCCGCAACCGACGGCAGAAGGTGTACAGGCCACTCGTCGAACGAATGCTGCGAGCGGGGATGTCTATGATGAAGCCAAATATGTCGAGCTTGTCTGGACAGTGGTAGAGACGCCGACGGAACTCGATACCATACTGGATTATTTCGGCATGGGCGGCGTGCCCATTCTGCACCAGGCGGATGTGACGGTGTATGTGCGCAACGAATTGTATATATTCACCAGATATAACGGGGTGGCCGTATTCCCGCAACTAGGCCGGGATTTGCGCTGGAAAAACTACTTCCCGCGCAACCTAACGATGCTGATAAAGAATCTGGTGCTTGTATAGATGACATTATCTCTTCTCCCTCATGGGACGGCGGCGACTGTGCAGGGGCAGCCGGCGCGTGTGTTTTCCTCGAATTGTGGGACGGGGCGCGCGGGTCGTAACTCCATACGGTCGGGGGCTATCCAGGTACGCTGCCCTTACTGGTTAGCGGCTGCCGTCTCGAAGGGGAAATCTGTTTGCAAATTATTGTGCGGTGAATTGCGGTCGCTTCGAAGCTCAGCATGCGGCCGTCCAGAGGTAGATAGTTAGCAATATTTGTTGCGGATGAATAGATTGACCGTAGTGTCGTAGCATAGACATTTCTATATTGTTGCTGAAGCATTAGCGAATAGAGAGGTTTGAAGATGGAAGTTCACGCAGTAGTACACGATGACATGCAAATGTATGATTGTTACGTGCAAAAATTACCAAAGCTGGAACAAGAACCACCAGAATCGGCGATGGTGAGTGAGCCAGTTGGTTACCTAGAGGTGGTTTTTCATGTGCCTATCATGTCGCGGGGTACGAACAGAATGGAAGAAGTGGCAAAGAAGGCAATCCGCCACTATGTAAAGAAGGTGGGACAACCTGATGTGGGTATGGTGTTGAAGGTTTCAGTCTTTGATCATACCAGTTTTCCATCCAGAGTTGTTTCCTGGATTATGCCATAGATAACTGATGTACGCTACGGCACTACGGTATTCACTAACATGACACTACGGCTGTTTCTTCTCGAACCAGATACCATCTTCGCTGCGCGTGTCAATCAGGGATCATTCAGTTATCCGCTCACCTCGGTAGAATTCGACGGCGTGACAACCGGCGCATTCGGGGACATCCTGCCGGGGATGACGGTTGTCTTCGGCTCTACTGCCGGCGCGGACGATTACGGTCGGCAACGGATACGCCTCGATGCTGACTCAGATACAATCTTCGTAGGGCGCAGCTCGCAGGGGACTAGGGACGGAGAAGTCAATCTAGCCGACAACGCGTACATCACCGTATTAAACGACTTCCGCATCTGGGCAAAGATTCCATACATCGACTCTGCCGGCGAATCTTTCAAAGACGAGATCGACTGGTCGGACGAAACAGTAGAGCCGCCACCGGTAGCCAATTGCGGCCCCGCAGTCTTCGCCACCATCGCCGCGGGCATCATCACTGTCGACTTCGACGCTGGCAATTCTTTTGTGGTCGCAGACGGGGCCGCAATTGCGACTTATGCCTGGGATGTAGACGACGGGAGCATCACAGTAGGCACAGCGGCCTCGCAGGCTATCACGGCTACATTCCCCTCTGGCTTCCGTTGGGTATCGCTGACGATCACTGACGACAACGGCAAGAGCCACACGGCGCGTACGCCAGTCTTTGCGCGCAACCCCGCTGCAGGCGCTGACAAGACGATCTCCATCTTCGAGATCACCCAACACCGCATCACGCAAGACGGGCAGGACGTGTCAGTCCGCATCCGTGAAAACATCGCAGAGACGACGTACCCGGATGGCACGCTTTGCATGATTGCCGACGGCGAACCTTCCATCGCCGCAGACCGCACGAATCTGTTAAGCGTCGGTTGGCATTGGGCAGACCCCGCAACTATCAGTGCAAAACGCACGGGTGTGCTCAGGGACACGGTATTCCAGATTCTGGACGTGGCCGGTCGCCTGGGCACGTTGCCTACGTTCGGGGAGGAAGTCACCTATCTGGCGACTCCTGATTCGTGGGCAACTATGACCACGCCGAACATAGATAAATTTATGCACTATCTGTTTCAGTGGCATTCGACCGCGTTAGACCTGGCGGATTGGACGCCATCTGGTACAGGTAGCGCAATGGCGACGGCAATATTTCAGGCCGAGGGTCAGTCGCTATGGGACGCGATAGCACGTAAGGGGCCGTACATCGTGCCCGACTACCATTTGACGTGCAACACACTGGGCCAGCTCCAAACCATCGTAGACCCGTTCCTACAGGATTCAGGCGACCGCACGGCGACCATTCAAGCCACGCTGACCGAAGACGACTGGTCGGACGTGAAATACACGCACCAGCATTTCTCCCGCTTCCATTGGCTACGGGCGGGCGCTGTGGTCACAGGGACAACAGACCCGGAGAATCTTCCCACCGTCTTCGGAATTGCGCCGGGGCCGACGCCGAGTCAGGGCGCGAACGAGACACAGCATTTCGAGCAGCTTGCCGTCAGCCAGGCGGCATTGAACAAGTCTGCCGGGCATCGCTACGCCCGCATGAATGCCCCAGAAACGTCGTTTCGTATCGAACTGGCTCAGGGCAGCGACCAGGGCATCGAACCTGCGGACATGACGTGGGTGCGGCTGACGATATCCGCCGCCACCGCCGCCCAGCGTGGCCTGGCGTTCACTGAAGAGCGTGGTTTGCCGCTTGAAGTGAATATCAACTATAACCACGCCCGCACAGGCTTGATTCGCAGGGTGACGCTTGTATGGGAGCGCGAGACGGTCGGGCTGCCGGCTATAACGTATGTTCCATTTGAAGACGGTGATCCGCCGGATGATGATAACTGGTGGGATGATGTCTATGTTGATCCGGTAGTTACGAATTATTTTCCAGGCAACATGGGTTGGTATGTGATGTGGGATGGCTTGCGAGTGGTGCGCTCAAAAGACTTTTCTGAGGCGTCCCCAACTTGGGAATTGATTGACAGTGGATTGACCGGCGTCATTGGCCGCATGTATGATATTCAGTACATACATGATACCGTTGCCGGTGTGGTCAAGGCATGGGCGCTGACAGATTTGGGCATGTATTATTGCGCCGATATTATGGCGACGACGCCCACATGGACAGCAAAGCTAACCAATGCAACCGTCCAATCGACCGAAGATCAGCCACCTGTCGGTGCGACAATCTGCGTTAGTTTCGGTACTTGGGACGACGATCCTGATTTCATATTTGTAGCGACTGGTTTTGATAAAGACGCCGCTGCGAGTGTGTCTAATAATGCGTTTGAGGGTGGAGAACTGTGGCACTCCCACGATAACGGTGATACGTGGACGCATATTGATATAAGCAGTTTTACTTTTGAAAATTCGGCTGTAGTCCGTTCGTATATGATTACAGACCTGTATGCCACAGAAATATACCGAGATTCAGACGGTATTATCTACAACATACGAGGAACTAGACCTGTATTTTCACATAATAGCATGGCGGTTTTCAAGAGTGCTGATAGTGGGCATACTTGGGCACTCGCAGCGCAAACGTATGACTATTATCAGAACTACCGCACTATGGCTTTGCAGCACCCCTTCCCGGATAGGACTTCTGATTGCTACCTTGCGGTTGGGCCAATTGGTGTGACAACACGGCCTAACTTATACAAAAGCACTGATGAATTTGAGAATACGTTAGTTATTTTAGAAGAAGAATCGCCGGTCGGCGTAGGGGGCGTACAACAGGGGATGCGAGTAAACAATCGCCCCGACAATGATCTTCATTGCCTGGTGTGGACACGGGACAGTGTAGGTTCTCCTTACGAGGACAAGCTGTATAGCACTATCGATGGCGGTTCATCGTGGGTTCTGTTGTGGAACACTGGTGAGACTGGGGCAGGCGTTACCTATCCGTCAGCTACGCAATCATCGTCTTTATGGTCTACTCCGAATGGTTGGCCTAGTGATGGGACAGAGTGGGTTTGTGTACGTCGTGATGCTTCTCTGGGCGCGGTTAGTGATTGCGTGAGGCATACCGCCGATTACTTTGCGACTACGCCAGTAGATAAGACTGGCAACTTGGAATCTGTGTTGGGTGCTGGGAATTACTCAGATGGCAGCGCTGGCGGCTTTGCGTTGCCGAAGATAGGCGGGAATGTGTGATGGCGTTTATATCTCCAATTTGGGGGCCACATAAACGTATGTCTCAGACTTTAGGAAATCCTTTTCCCCGCCTAATCCGTCCGGGACTTTTTCTATCACCGCTTCATGTTCCAGCACAAGGATTCCCTGGGCGATGAGTGCCATAATAAGCGTCGGTGAAATGCGGTGGTTTTCTTCAGTCAAGAATCCAAGCATATCACCATCAAAGAAAACAGTGATTCGGGTTTCTTTCTCGTATGAAAGTTCAATTATGGTATCCATATTTCAAGTATAACACCTTTCTTGTTGTCTGAACTGTCAGGAGTGACAGGATATGTCAACTGAAGAACTACGTCGCGCATTCGACGCCCTGTGGGGCGGTAGTGAGTCCCGCTCATGGGTTAAAGGCCGGCTGGGTACGAAAGAAGCTGACGGGACAATCGTCATCACGGCGGGGCGTCCCGGCTTTGTATTTGTGCGGCTTGGGGCTGAGGGCGATCAGGGGACAGCGATAGCGCGCAACCTCGGCGTGCCACTAAAAAACTATCTGCCTGTGCGGATGCGCGTCGACCCGCAGCTTGGCTACTACGTTATCTATAGCATCGACTACGGCGCACGCTACGATGCCTTCTCAGCCGGCAATGAGAAAAGCTACAATGTAGGCCCACACACACACATGCTGCACTCTGGGTTGGACTACCCGATTGAGGCGCTGCGTATAGACCCAGGCCGCCCACAATGCACAAGCGCCCTGACCGTCTCGATTGAGCAGTTCCGCTACTATTTCTTCGGCGCATGGGACACCTGGCAGAATACCAACTCCCTTGACATCACGAGCCTAAAGCCAGCGGCGAATAAGTGGTGTTGGATACTGGTAGGTATTGATCCGTTTGATAACACGATCACGGCTGTCAAGGGCGCCGACTTCGATACGCAAGCAGAGCTGACAGATGACCTGATAGACGATATCGCATTTGTTGAGCTTATCCCCTGCGGCGCCGTGCAGGTTGCGGAGGCCGACACGACACTGACCGATATAGGGCGGTGGCGAGATGCGCGGGGCTGGAGTAATCAGCCGGTCGCAGACCTGGACGGCGTGCCGGGCGTCGCGATAGCGGCTGAGGCGGAGAATGATAGCTTCTGGTATGACGGGGCGGGCTGGGTGAATGGTGTAGGTCATCGGCTGAATATGGCCACCGTTGTGAGCCTTGAGCTTAGCAGCGGCGTATTGGATATTACAAGCAATAAAACTGACGGACTCTTCTATGTAGGCAGTGAAGTTACCAACAACCCTGATACTTTGGAGACTATCACCGGCGGTAACGAGGGCGATGTTATTATCCTCGTGTACTTTGGTTTTGGCGAGTTTATTACGATTGTAGACACTGGTAATATACGAGCGCCTGCGTCAACTATTGTTTTGAATAATGCGCGAGAGTCCTGCACGATGTACAAGGTGAATAATCAGTGGAATGTCATTAGCTATGACCATAGATTAGATACAAGTACGACCACAGTCGAGCATTCGCTGGATGTGTATATAGACTTGAAGGCGCGGCAAGCCGAGCAGCATATACACGGGAACTTGATCCCGCTGGTGACAGGGCAGCCGCTGGATTCCGTACCGACAGATATAGCGTTCACAAATGGCCTCAGCAAGCTCGTGATCGTTGTCAATGCCGGGGGCGATGTTGCCGGCGAGATAACGGTCACGGGCACGTCTGTCAATCGCAATACAGGGGCGGAAAGCGGAGCCGACACGGACACCATCACCGTGGACGCGGTCACCACAGATGACACGACCACCGATGCCAACGGGAACACCGTACACGACTTCACAGGGGCGTACATCACCAGTAAATGGTTCAAGGGTGCGGTTGTACTTTCGACGGTAGACCTGACGCTGACGGACGTTGACGTATATCAGGTGAGCTTCGAGCAATTCGGGGACCGGGCTGGAATTACGCTGAATACTATCGGCGTGACGGCGAAAATAAACAACACGGCTGCATGGTGCGACATCTATTACTATCTGCTAGAAGTGACTGGCGATAAATGCGACATTGCGACCATAGCCGATATGCACGTTACCGTCGCTGAATCCACGGCTGACCGCTACTACCGGCTGCGTCGCGGTTTGTTGGCTCAGGCCATCGACGGGACTACGGACGGTATATGGATAGACGCTCATTTCGGGCCAATGAATCAGAACTATTGGGAAGATATCAACGTCAAACTCTGGTATTCGTACATATATTCCATTACGCCGGGCGTGTAGGCAACAAAAAAAAAGCCCCAGTTAATCGCCTGGGGCTTAATTCGTGGAGCGAGATACAACCTTTAATCGCTCCAGTTATACTGTTTGTTTGTCCGGCGGAATCACCTCCTCTCCGATTGCTTCTTCAATCTCCGTCATCTCATAAGTGAACCGACCATACCCGCTTCCATTTTGCTTCCCCATCCCGTGATAGCGACCGTAGTCAAACCACTCGGTCAGTATCTCTGCCGGTATATACGTGTCATCTAGCACAGTTACCGTGAAGGTGGCCGTTGTACCAGCCAGGACGCCCTTGTCGCTGAAGCCCAACAATGGGGTTACAAATATACAGGGCCCATCCTGCATCTCCATTTCGGCGGGCAAATTCAAAGCGACAAGGCGTTCCTTGATAAAAACCTGACCATCAATCACGCGCTTGTGTGCTACCAGCTTATTGCTGAGGCTATCGTCTTGGTAGTACAGCAGCCCGCACGCGTCATTGAAGAAACCTTTGATCGTATAGCTATCCAGGAATGGGTCGCCCCGCTCAGGATAGTAGCTGGGCAATAGTGGTTCCGTGAATGTCAATGTGACAAATACTGTTTCATGCGCTTTTCTCCTATTGCATATCGCTGATTGCTTCGTCAGCTAGATCATTACCAGCTTCCGCCAGTGCTTTCAAGTAGCGATAGTTTCCAGTCGCATATATTGACACGGCGTAAAAGATTATCGACGCCATGTGTGTACCGTCTCCACTTATCTTTAATGCGATGTTTATCAACTGCTTTTCTTGTTCTTCATTCATGCGCTTTCTCCTGTTGGGTTTGGTGTGGAAATGGTTATATGGCTAGGTATAGGCGGCATTACTTGCGCCGCGCCATGTGTGCCGCCTCTATTCGATGAAACTCTGTGACCCATACCCATGGGTTGTCATGCCAGGCGCTGCCGGTCTTTTTGCCATTCAGCTCATTCCACGCCTGCACAAAGCCCTCATCTGTGTTCAGGAATTTGTAGCCCTCGGCTTGCACGCCGTCGGTCCCCATGATATCCTGCAGCTTTTCGGCTTTGACGCCGGTTACGTCCATCTTCAGTCGGCTGATCCATTTCGGCATGAAGATCGGAGACCGATACGACCCAAAGTAGCCTTCGACAAAGTCCACCTTTGCTTGCTCATCACCGATCCAAAATACTTGCTTGTCTACCCATTTCTCCCATCGCTCGTCTGCGGTTTCCGGTATGTCGAAGGTCACAATATCGCCTTCAGCGTATTCGATGCCGACAGACACATCGTCTCCCCAGTGCCGTAACCGCCAACGCTCCTTCACGTACAGCCGATCTCCGACCTGATAGCGGAACAGACGACCTACGTCATCGTCGGGCCAATAGGCTTCTTCGTCGCTATGCCACCAAGCGCGCTCCTGGTCATGCAAGCAACGGTTATACGCTGCTGGCGGCTGAGGCTTGATAACCCGTCTCGTTTGTGTCTTATCCCCACGCTGGATCGCAGCGACGGATGCTGCGCTGAAGATGATTGGTTTCTCTTTCATCGTCTTTCCTCCGGTTCGATGTAGTTCATTCCCCATAGACGGAACATTTCGACTTCTTCTTCTACCCCGACGATGGTTTCAATAGGAGTACCTCGGTGCGATTCCTTCTCCCATACGCTGCCATCTGACACTAGATATCGGTTCGGCTTCAACCCTCCGAACCCTACGGGCGTGACCATGCGCTTGCTGAAGTCTTCTGGTCCAGTCCGCAGCATCAGGATGTAGCCCCAGTTCTCCGGGGTGGCAAGGAACAGATCGACCTGGTATTCGTTGTTTTTGTCTTCAACGGTGAACTGCTTGTAGCGTGGCCCGTTCTTAGTCATAACGATAGGACTATCCTGCCTGAATAGCCAGTCTACTTCCGTCTCGCCGGTTGGGCCACCGAACAAGTCAAGTATCGGTTTCGCAATAGCGACGATCTCGATATCGCCTATGATTGCGCACTTGCGCCGGATGCTACCCGCAATCTGGATGCGCTCGCATTGCGGTTCTAGCCAGGCGGCTATCCGCTCTGCAACTGGCAGCATATCCGCCAGCGGTCGTTTGGTTTTCATCGTCTCATACTCCCTTGATCTGCACGTATGGCTTGCCTTCGCTGCGGAAGTCAGCCAGCCACGGGTGCATCCGTACGGCGTTACCGAGCTTCTTCGCATTCCACTTGGTACGCCCGGACACAAACACGGCGCTGATGCCGTTACGCTCATGCGACTCGCCGGATTCAATGACGGCTTCCTTCAGAATTTTCCTGACGGCCTCGGTGTCTGCCCCTAGCTCTGCGATATTTTCTTCCGCTAGAGTCCGGGCCGTTATGTACTCCTGCCATTTCTCCGGTGGCATGAATGTCTCTGCTAGTGCTTCGAGGTCCGCCCTCTGTGTTGTCAGGCCGTCTGACAGCCTGGCCAGTGCATCCAATAGTGTGTCGATTTCGTGTGTCATGAGATATTCTCCGTATTTTTGGTCAGTATTCGGTTCAAAATAAACTCTCATTTCGCTCTATTCTCCTGAATTGTGTAGTTTGGTCCACTCCAGGAACCGCTCACGGTCCCAGATGCTCGGGTCGGTCATCCACGACGTATCTGGCTTCGGCAATTCGAGCGCTTCTGTTACGGTCAGCCATCCAACGGGGAGCCGCACGCTCGCATACTTGCCGCGCTGGGTTATCCACCGCATCTGCTTGATTCTGTTACAGGCGTTAGCAACCAACACGGTAGATCGTGCATCCTGCACCACATATTCGAGCACTTTCTCGAACTCCCCGTCGCGCCACATCTGCGGGGCCAGGGCGCCCGTCATGCCCTCTGTCTTTCCCTCAACCTTCATCGTCTTGGCGACCGTATCTAGTCCGACGCCGAAGCCCTTAACGCAGACTACGTGAAACATCATATCAACATGGTTCATGGCGAGTTCGACGCAGTCCGCATGTAGACCGGACTCCATAGCCAGAACCGGAAAGTCGAAAGAAAGTCCGTTCCATGTGACGATGGTGTAGCCGTCACGCTGGTAAGCTACCAGGCCCGCTACCATGCTGCGTGCCTCGGAGCGATCCATAGCCCCCGAACGAGGTTCGTCGCCGTCTTGTTTGGCATACCAAAACTTAGCGGGCGGCTCTCCATCGCTGGCCGCCCCGCAGGTGATACCAAGCGGGGCGTACTCTCGCCAGTCGGTGCAACCTTCAGGCAAATCCTTCGCAATCTCGATATCCCAGCCGATGTACTTGTGCATCACCCCTCCTCGATGAGTTTCTTCTGGCCGCTGTTCTCCATGATTGTCTCGTGTAGCTTGCGAACACAGGCGGCGTACTGCGGATTGTAGTTTTCGTTGGCGCGCTTGGTATTCTGTTTCTCGTTACCGAGTTCCGCCGGTAGCCAGTCCAGGAGCTTATCAGTCAGCGCATAGCTAGGTACATTCTCGCTGCTCACGTCACGGCCCAGCATCAATTTCAACACGTCCTTGTGTGTCGTCTGGCCGGTGATGCCATTGATGACGCCGACCAGATACTTGTACTGGTCATCCGTACAGGGACCACCGTCACGATCCTGTTTGCGCGCCCAGGTGATGAACTGGGAGCACTGGCCATCAGTCGGCAGAGGGGTGGTCTGCTTTTCTGCCTTCGGCTCGTTTTCATATTCAACTTCCTCGTGCTGCGTCGGCCCTGTACCGTTGGTTCCGGTTGGAGATGTCTCAGGCGGCGCGCCGGCAAGCCAGTCCAGCAGGATGCCAGCTACGTCTTCGCCTGGCTTGCCGAAGACTCCCCCGGTCAGGGCGGGGCAACGAGTCTTCTGCACGATGGCGTTGTTGTCCATGTCCATATCGAGCAATACGTCGAATTCGTACTCAAAGCCGTCTCGCTGAATTGGGGCCATGCCGACCTTGCGGGGGGCTGACTTGCCGCGGCTGTTCTCCTCGACGATGTACTCTGTCTTGCTGCGCATGGTAGCGATGACGTGTAGGTCGCTCTGCACGATGGCATTGACCAGGTTATTGTGCAGCGGCGTGCCTTCCTTCCAGGCCATAAAGCTGTTCTTTGACTTGGAGCGCTTGGCTACGTCGTCCACATAGTCCAGAAGACCGCCATCGCCCATCCAGGCGTGCGAGAGACTATCGAGGATGACAGTGTGATATCCAGCCTTCTCCGCCTCCAGGATCGCCGTAATGAACTTCTGGACCTGGAACGGGGCGTGCATTTCCGCTACATCGAACGGGAACAGATCCGCGTACTTGCTGGCGCTGCCATGCTCCGTATCCACGACAGCGACAGAGCCGCCCAGCGCCGTGCCTATGGCGAGGGCGGTGTACGTCTTGCCGCTGCCTGACGGTCCGATGATCGCCAAGCGCAGTTTTGATTCAATCTTGGTTGCTTGCTTGAATATGCTCATATTTATATTCCCCTCGGGTACGTGTCTGCCAATGCTTCCATCGCCAGGTCGGAGTTGCTAGGCTCCCAGTCCATCCAGTGATCGTCGTCAACATTCAGTCCCGGCTTCTGGTCCTTCTCTTCCAGGATAGCATCCGCCGCGATGGTGCGCCACGTAGCATAATTGTGCGCCCGTTGTGCCTGACGCCATCCCCAGCGCATCCGAGACGTGCAGCACGTCTCCAGAGGCAGATTGCATGCGTAGTGGGTGCGACCTGCGTCGACTTGCTCACGGCGGGCGTCTGCGTCCCAGATGGGCTGCCAGTATGCGAGCCAGATGTTGTGCTCGGACTCGCAGAGCGGAACCTGCGTGCTCGGGTCGTACTTGGATTCGTTGACTTCCTGCCGCGCCTTGTCAAGCGCGGTCTGCCGGCCGAAAAAAATCTCGGTGGCATTGACACTGTTGGAATACTTTGCTGTGTTCATGCTGTTTCCTGTGCCGGTGTACGATGCCCGCCGGCAGGCGTTGGGGTGGTTAGCTGTTGATTACTATGGTGATGGCGTAGCAGGGGGCGGCCACATGATAGCGACGGTTCCAAGTTTGCCTGAAGGTTGCACCGACTGGCGAAGAGAAACGTCAACAGATTCGCGGAGGATTCTACCGTCGGAGTCGTACTGGGTAAAATCGTAGCCGAATTTATCGGCGCCGCTGGTGTCCCTGACGCTTGGATCGTTGCGGTTGATGGTCTCGTATCCGGCGTCGAGGGCGTCCTGTTTGGTGTCGAAGCGTGCGGTTGTCATGGTGTGATCCTTTCTCGGTTGGTGGTTACTGGCAGTCGTCACAAATTCCGTTGTCCATCGTCGTGAACATGGCTCCGTCAATTGCCTTGGCTCCGCAGCATGTGCACTTCTGTGAATAATATCGTTGCTCATGGTAGCGTGTGTAGCCGTCCAGGTTCTTCAGGATGGCAGTTGTTTCCTCGTGCGCTTCCTGTTCCTGTGTCGCTGTGCTGCCGAGGCTACCGATTCCGAATTCCGTTGCGTGCGGTGTCGGCAAAACAACCTCGCCGGATTCAAACACATACGCCTCAGTTTTGCCGTCCGGTAGCACGCTGAATGTTCCATCGTGCCATGTTTTCGTGACTGTTCCCATCATACCGTTGTATTCGTCATTTGTTTTGAGTGTTATTCGTTGCTCAGTCATGTGCTATCTCCTGTGGAAGTTTCGGCCATTCAGGCCATCGTCAGAGCGACTAGCTTGTCGCTGACTTCCTTTGTGCTGTTTGGGAGTTCTCCTCCGTTCGCCCCTTGGGGCCGTATCCCCTCGCCGGGGTGGCTATTTGATTCGTTCTGGTGTTTCTGCCTGTCCTGTTTCCTTTCTGTTTTGTTTCTTTCTTCTATATGTAGTATACACCCGTATTGACGAATGTCAATAGGTAACATGACAAATACCAGATATCCGTTTCCGGCTTGACAAATGTCACCATGGGTGTATCCTCTACATAGGAGGTGATGCCAGATGGCAACTAAAACAGGCATGCAGTATTTCAGAACTACCGAGCAAATGTCGAAAGAAATTAAAGAGTGCGCTGACGCTTACGATGTAACGCAGACAGAACTGGTGCGTATGGCCGTGACGTATTTTATACGCACTCTACCGATTATCACGATGGCGCCAGAGCAGACACAAAAGAAACAGGAGCCATCGCCATGAAAAACAATTTGGGCTTCGACTACATTCCGCCCGTGGAAGAACCGTCATTGGTCGAGCTACTGACTGGCATCCAAGTTGAGCTGACTGGCATCCGCGATGAGCTGCGAACAAACAATGAACTCCTGCGGCAACTGGCCAGCACGGTCAACAAGTCCACGACTAAGCCACAGATACGTACAATTTGCAACGGTAGGTAGGAGCGCCAGATGGAAATAGGGATAGGCTTATTGATTCTTGTCGTTGCGCTGTGTGCGGTAGTGTGTTACTGCGCCTGTGCCATTAACCCACCGGAGGATTAGATGATGATTGAAGTGAAACGTTACAAATCAGAACGGGCGTATCGGAAGAATGCGAAGCGCATGGCGGCATCGGGCTGGTCGGTTGTTAACGCGGTAAGTGAACAGCCACGATCCGGCTGCGGGCGCATCATCATGTTAGGCGGAATCGGCTCGCTAATTTGGAGGCCCAAGCCGCGTTTCGTGGTGACGTATGAACGGAAACAGGAGAGATAGTATGAATATACCGGATGATGTACAGTGTAAGACAAAAAGGGCTTCTGCCGCTTGCATCGAGTGGCGTAGAGGTGGTCGCAGACTGACGTTCGACGAATTGGACGACGCCATTGACGCACTGGCATGGCTAGACAGACAACCAGCCGACAGCGTACCCGTCGCACCTGAGCCGGACTGGTCTACTGCTCCAGAGAAAGCCGAATATTATGCCGTGGATGCGGGCGGCCATGCGAGGTGGTTTGAGGCGGAGCCGTATAGAACATTGTGGGACCAACTTCAGTGGGATTACTTGGAGGGAACGAATTGGTGGTCGGCTGGGCGTATTTGTTTGCCTATATCCGTAGACTGGCGACAGACATACCAACAGCGCCCACAGGAGACAGTATGCAACCAGTAGAGCGTAAGAAGACCATCGCAGAGCTGTACACGGAGCTGGACAACGCCAACCTTATGCGGCGCCGGTCTAAGGATATGTATACGGAGCCATTTATCCACTGGCGCAACGAGGTCGGGCGTCTGTCGCAGGAGATCCGGCGGGCGCAGATGCTCGTCGGAAACAACAAAGGGGAGAATTGACATGGGTAAAGATTTTTTCATCAGTGGCGATGTTTTCAGATCAACGGATTGGCGAACAACAGCTCAGACATTCGGAGATAACGGGCCATCCCAGATAGCGCACAATTTGCTTGACCAATTGTTTTCGACTGACGGCTCTACTGCCCAGGCGGGCGGAATGTTCTTCATCACCATAGAAAAACGGTGCATTCGAGGGACAGATGTCTTTTCATTGCAGGCCTACAAAATCAACGCGGACGATAAGAATACGCCATGATAAAAGCAACATGGCGTATGATTCCGGGGCTGAAAGAGCTTGTCGAGGCGGAGAATCTCAGCGAAGAACAGGCGAATCAACTGGCTCGCATGTGGGATTCGGTGAGGGGTCATCAACCGCGCACGCTTGAGGAATGGATGCCGATGTACAACGCGGCCAAGAAATATCTCGTGGAGGACACGCCGTGAAATGCCTACACAAGCGCTGCACATTGTGCAGACACTACGACCGCGAGGCGGAGACGTTCGCGGCCTGGCAGTGCGACGATTGCGGCTATATGGTTTGGGACCGCGATGTGTCTGAAGAGGAACAATACCGGGCAGACCTGCCGGCTCTCGACACGGCTGCATCTGAGGCGGCTATACGGGCCATATGCGACCGTGCAGATCCTGAGCGGACTGTTCTACCGGCGATGACGTTTCTGGCCGGTGCGGTGCGGCGATGAGTGTGGTATACTGCCGTACATCCTATTCTTGACATTTTCGCCACACGCGAGTATACTTTCAATGTAATAACCTAACGGTTTTCGCAGACCGAATTTTGAGCCGTAGCACCTGATTTGCAGGTAGCGGTATTGTGGTAGCCTTCGGCTCTAGGCAACTGCGAAGCCGCAAGACCGTTACCTAGAGATCAGGTGTTTTATTTATGTCCCCAAAACAAACGAGCGGATTCTATCAGATAGATAACAGCATCATAGACAAGTACGGATCACAGCTCGGCGTCTATGGCGTAGCCGTGTATAACGTTCTAGCGAAGTACGCCAACGGCAACGGTGACAGCATCTTCCCTTCGTACAAAACCATCGCAAACCAGCTCGGAATCAGCCGCCGCAAAGTCATCAGCACGATAGAACAATTATGCGATCTTGGTTTAGTGACCAAGGCGCAGCGGAGACGAAAATCCGGCTTCAATTCCAACACATATAGGCTGCCTAAGGTAGTGCACACGGTGCACCAGGTAGTGCATGTCATGCACCAGGGTAGTGCACACGGTGCACCTAAACAATACCCAATAGAACAATACCCACTGAGAGAGGAAGCGCGCGAGGCGCAACAGTCTGCAAGGCCGGAACCGCAAATCCCACCCTCCCAAAAACCAAAATACAAAAACCGCGAACATGGCAGGGCGCAGATGAATGTGTCTGAGGCTGCCAACGTCGGCATGGACAAACGGCAGTTGCGTGAATGGTCTGATTGGGTGTTGGAGCAATCGGGGAAAAAGGCGATAGCGGACGTGGCTGATGACGATTCACGCATTGGCCAGGCGCAACAGACTGCGATCAACCTGTGGCGGATGGGCTTCGACGATGCGGATGGGCTGAAAGATATTCGTTCATGGTTGGACAAATCATTTTATTCAGCGCCGTTTTATTCCAAGAACCTGGAAAATGCAGCGTCGGCCATTTGCGCCGGTACTGCGCCTCCGGGTGGCGAACAGACAGACCATCCATTATTGGCGAAACAAACAACAGTTGAATTTTCAATGAGGGAGCTTGGGCTATGAGCCAGAATCTAGCACCAGTCGAAGTATTGGGCCTGATCAATCACGATGCAGAGCGGTCCGTGTTAGCTGCCATGCGCGACGATAGCACCGTCGCCGTGGAACTGGTCGACCGGTTAGAGCCGCATGATTTCTACGATTTGCGCCGGCAGGTCGCATTCGAGGCGATGTCGAACTTGCTTGCCGGGGCCGACCTGATAGACACGGCGGCTATTGTTGCCGAGTGCCTGTCCGTGTCTGAGATTCGCGGATTGAGCATACGCGTAACGGATGAGGATATCGACAGCCTGTTCGTTGAATTCGATAACATATCGCTCTCGGCGAACACGATCCGGCGGCTCAGTTGGCTGCGCAGGGCGTCTGAGTTCGCTTTCTGGATGGTACAGGAGGTTCAGGTCCGTCCTGACCCGGAAGCCTTGTTCGCGGAAGCGCAGGAGCAATGGCAGCATCTGGCGCCGCCGCAGAGTAACAATAATTTCATCTACGGCTGGGACACGATTCCCATACACAAAACAATCATCCGCAAACGCGTTGAGGATAGTGAGGCCGGGCTGACACAGCCGTTTGATTGGCCGTGGGCATCGTGGAACCGACTTATACGTCCGCTTAGAGGCGGGTTTGTGGGCATCCTGGCAGCCGCTGACGGCATGGGCAAGACGGCCTACCTGGAGCAGATTGCAGAGCACTGGGCGGCTGCTGCTATGCACACGGTGTACGTGCACCTGGAGGATGCGCCGGATTACAAGATGGATCGGCGGTTGGCTCGAAATGCGCGAGTCCCGATCATGAAGATTGAGGATGGCACGCTAGACCCGTTCGACCGTGACAAAATCAGTGCGGCTCACGAAGCGATGGCACAGTGGGCGCAATGCCTGCACTACTACCACGCCGCTGGCCAGAACATGGCTACGATCATTCGTGAACTGGAATCGAAGGTGCGCGAGGGCGTTTGTCAAGCGGTTGTGTTTGACTATCTGGACAAAGTAGCCCCAACCAGAACGCAGTCAAAACTGTTTGGGGATAACATCTGGGAGCGACAAGGGGCGGATATGGAGGCTCTGAAGACGTTTGCAGAGCAACAGGGCGTACCGGTGATGACGGCCACGCAGGGCAACAAACGGATGCAGGACGCCGGTATACAGACGCGGCAGGCGATACAGGGCAGCGGGCAGAAGTCGCAGAAGAGTCAACTTGTTATCATTCTGAATCGGCAGATCGTGGGTAATGATGGGTTGCGGGACAGCGAGGGGGAACTGATTGCAGGGTCTGGGGAGTACAGCCCGATTGTGACGGTACGGGTAGACAAGCAAAACAGGGGCAAAACTGGCCAGTTGCAGCAGGTGCTAATCGGGCAATACTTCAGTGTGGCAGATATGGAAAGGGAGACTGTATGAAAGAGCATTGGGAGATGAACCTTGAGCGCAGGATTTTAGCCGTGATGAGCGAGGCGAATGATCCAGGCCCGGTCGTAACCAGTAGCTTTTATGCTCGCGACAACGAGCCGACTGGCGAAGTGATTCAAATGACGGCTCAGCGGGTGTATTATTTCTGGGCTACATCCGATGGAATGGAGGTTAGTATTTCGGCTCCAATTTCCACTGCAACAAAGGATGAAATCGGAGACGGGTACATGAGCATACTACTATGGAAAATATCTAGTAAGGAGCGTGACACCCTGATAGCCGAAAAACAAAAGAGCATCAAAGATTTGATGGCGCAGAAGGCGGCCCGTATGCTAGCGCGGTGCGATGCTCAAGAGGGCCAGTGGGCATTGGTTGTGGGGGGAGGATGATGGACCGACTAGCGATGAAGGTGCATTGTCCGAATTACGAATGCTGGAGTAGCCACATAGCGCACATAGAGGCGCACCAGTTGGACGATGGTACGGACACGATGGAAACCATCTGCCCGCAATGTGGAGAGGCGCTGACAGTGGTGTATGAGCTGCGCGTGGCGGTTAAGCACGTGAGGCCGCGGGAGCGCCAGTACCCGCAGACGCGGCCGTTGGAGGTGGGGTGGTGAGACAGAGCGCACGCGTCGACGCAAACCAGCCCGAAATCGTGCAGGCGCTGGAAAAGGCGGGGGCGACGGTGTTGCATCTGCACCAGCTTGGCAAAGGCGCGCCCGATATCGCGGTCGGCTGGCGAGGACTCACGTACCTATTTGAAATCAAGGACGGGGCCAAAGTCGCCTCGAAACGACGCCTGACAGATGACGAACTACGCTGGCATCTGTTTTGGCGAGGGCATGTTGAGATAGCCGAATCCGTTGACGATGCATTGAGGAAAATAGGAGCGATACAATGATTGGAGACACGATACCGGCGACGACGGAGTATGTATGGATTGTGCACTGGGGCAATTATGATCCGCCTGAATTATTTGCCATTTATTCCACCGAACAGATGGCACGGGACGGCATCGAAGAGAATGAGACAGGGACCCATGACATACCATATGAGATTAGTCGGTATACGATGAATGTTTGGGGCGGTTGACTTAGCGCAGATAAGGAGGAGAGATGTCTGATAGCGAATGCAGGGTAGGTGTGAGGATTGGAGTGCTGGAGTTGGGGATGAGATTGGCGAACGAAGAAGCCGCCATGCTAACGGTCTGCCTTGAAGAAAAGAACCAGGAAATATGCGACTTGCGCGAGATGCTGTCGGATGCCCGCCAAGAACAACCGGACGCCGACCTGCGCGAACGGGTGGCGGCAGATGAACACGAACGATGGTCACGTTGGATGCGGTACTTGTTCAGCCGGAGCGTTCAGCCGGATATTCGGTCATCCGCTGTTTTGATACCCGCATCGCTTGTCTGGCGGTGGAAACGGCAGATGGACACGCCATACGCAGAATTGCCAGAGGGGGAGAAGCAGAGCGACCGCGAAGAAGCAGAGCGCGTATTGGAGATCGTGTTCGGGGAGCCGGAGGGCAAGTCAATGAAACACTGGCTATTAAGACCGGCGAAACAGCTACCAAACGATAACAATCCATGGGAGCCGTGGCTCGATCAATCGTTTAGATTTGCTGTGCGGGCTAAAACAGAGGCAGAGGCACGCGAACAGGCACAAAACTTAGGCGAGGAAATAACAGGCTCATTCATCCTAGAGAGCGAAACGACCCCCCGTCTGGGAAAAACGGAGGGCAAATAATGGTCTCCTGGCAAGAGATCGTCCTTGAATCGCTCATAGTCAGAGCTTGTGGAGGCGTAACAGTCATCGCCGTGCTCACAATTATGGTGCTTATGCGATTCATTCTGTGGTATGCGCACAAGCTAGACGAAATGCAGTTGACGCCTGTGCTACACTAGGGACATATACCCAGCGGGACCCGACTCACGACAAGCAAGCAACTATATGCCGGACATAGAAGACGACTTGCAACGCCTGCGGGAGCAACTGATTGATATTTCCAACCGCCTGATCCGAATTGAAGAGCGGGTGCTTTCGTTATGCCGGTGGCGGGAACGGGAAGAAAACAATCAAGAATCCAAAGACCAACGATGCCAGTCCTGTTATTGGGCGCTATTGCAGCGATGTCCGGCGCGGTATCGGTCCTGTTTCAGCTATGGATTTCCAGGGGGCCGTAATGGCTGATGACAAGCTGTATCTGTTCTGGGCGCTGGTTACGGCGCTGTTTATATTTGCGACGGTCTATTCGTGGTTTATTGCGATCATTGTACGCAAAGCGCTGCCCGGCGAACTAGCGTGGGTATTCATCGGTCTGGCGTTCATCGCTGGCTCGAACGCATTCATCCGCTCAGGTCAGCAGGTGATAGATCCGCATGTGATGATAGCTGTCTCGCGGGCTATGTTTTTGATGGTCGCTGTCAGTTCGTGCGTTGCGGTTGTGATGCTTGGAATTCAATACAACGGGGCGGTCACTTCCAGGCTGCCATTGCGCCAAGAATTCGGTGTGCTAATACGGGCATTCAGGTCCGGACAGGAGGTAAGCGATGAAAAGTGAACCAGTGTTGGTAGCAGGTGGCATCGCAGGCGGTATTATCCTACTGATAGTCTCATTTCTAGTGATGATGGTGAGTCTGGAGGTGTGGCAGCTAACTCTCGCACAGATAGCCACAATACGAGATTTCGCCGCGAGACTTGTGGGGTTGATAGCCCTGATTGTCGCTTTGCCGGTTGTGACAGCTTGGTTTGCCCGTAAAAAGGTGACGCCACTAGCCGATCCGCGGGCGCCTGACGGCGAGCCGCTAACGCGTAGCGATAACAGCCCGGCATTGAAGGCGCAAAAATGAATGATGCTACTGATAGCGGAGACCTGGAAGTTATGGACTCTGGCACCGAGGGTATAGCAGAGGCCGTCAATGCTCAGATACAGAAGGAAAAGGAAGCGGAGAGGGAGCGTACCCCACGCCGCCAAATCGAGCGTTCGGGAATTACTAAAAACAAGGGGCGCGGAGTCGGCAAATACAAGAGGCGCATGATAAAGGCAAGCAGGCGGCGGAACAAATGACACTCGTTAACCGCCGCGGTGCATACATGCGATTCGGGCACGACAGACAATCCGACTGGGATTGGCTGCGCGAGTGGGGGCCGTCCGTAGTACGAATCATGCTGCCAGGCCAGTTCTCCGATCCGGCTTCTGTGTCCATCGAAAAAGTACAGCGCGTCCATGAGATTGTGCCCGGTGCGCTTAAATTGCTGCGTGTTTGGGATGCGGACGATCACAACAGGGACCGACATCGTGAGATGGCCGCTGACCCGCAGGGCTTTGCCTTCAAACAGATGCGCTGGTGGTCAGATGTATTTGACCGCATCGACGGCGTGCCAAGAAATCAGCTTATGGCGGGCCTCAATAATGAGGTGAATGTCGACCAGTACGGTCCCGAGCTATATGCCTATACCGTAATTGCTATGGGAGAAGCTCAGTTTAAGTATGATATGCGGCTAGGTGTGGGTATGTTCTCGGTTGGCACACCGGGCAAGCCGGGCGAAACCCCGTACGGCATGACGTATTATTCACGTTGGGAACCGGCAATCCTCGCGGGTAATCACGCGCTGGTGCTACACGAATATATGCAGCCGGAAGGCATGTATGCGGTATGGACGGATAAAAAAGGCGTTGAGCGCCACGACTTCGAGAATCTTATCAATCGGCATATTCATTGGCCAATGACGGTTCCAACCATTATCGGAGAGGGAGGGATTGATGGGCTGTTATGGAACCGGCATCCCGATCCCGAACACGGACATAGCGGCTGGCAGAACTTCCCGGCCCTGTGGACGCCCACGCGCAATGCAGATGAATACGTTGAGCGGTGCAAAGTCGCTGACCCGTCCGTTGAAAGCATATGCGATTTCATTGTGGACCCGGTGGATGTAAAATGGAACAGCTTTGACCCCGCGCCGGCATTCTCCGAACTCCTGGTGCGCAAAGATGCGTGTGAGATTGAGGTAGAGGGCAGCGGCGACGGCGACCACGATGTATACCTACCCATCGTCATCAAGCCGCCTAAGCGCCCTGACAACTCCCCACCACTTTCTACCGGCATAATCGACCCGAGCGTTGCGCTAGCCATTATGGATGTAGAGGCGGGCGGCGATGGTTTTGTAGACGGGCGTTTGAAGATACGTTTCGAGGCGCATGTGCTCCAGCGGCTGTTGGCTGGTCTGCCGGCAGAACTGTCGGCATTTGATACCTATTTCAAAATTGCCGATACTCGCCCGTGGGAAAAGCCGCAGTGGATGAAAGACGGGACAGGCGATTGGGCGCCGATCCATACGGGAAACCAGCGAACGGAATACCGGGCGCTGGAGCTGGCAAGCCACATAGACGCAGTGGCTGCGTACGAAAGCCTGGGCATGGGTATCGGGCAGACTATGGGGGAGAATCACGCCAGGCTGGGCTATGCGTCTGCACAGGCCATGTTTGACGACTACTCCGAGTCTCTGCCAGCGCAAATCGTAGGCACTATCAATTACATCCTGGGCGACCCTCATCTTGTGGCGGCGGTTAGGGTGTGGGATTGGGAGGAGATAGCACGCCGTTATAACGGTCGAGGCGCTGTGAAAACATATGCCCCGCTACTAGAAGCTGCGTATGCGAAGCGTGTGGCGAATGGCTAAGGCGAGGACGGTCTGGATCGGTAGCTTAATGGTTAAAGCTGCTGGCTCATAACCAGTAGAGTGCAGGTTCGAATCCTGCTCGATCCACTTTGGAGCGCGTGGCAAATGGCTGAAAATCCGACATACAGCACATATAAAGTGCACAATTTACATGGATTGGTGGTGACTGTCCGGCTAACGCGTCCATTGCGAGCGCGCGTATGGCTATCTATGCAATTAATGCGGTTGGCAACACGGATACTTGGGGCTGAGTGGGAAGAAGAACAGGCTTGAACAGCCTCGGGGTCGGCATACCACCAATCGGCGGTGAGGTAGACGCCGCATACACAGCCGCCGTGTGCGCCAAACTACGCCCCTCCTGGCATCATGATTGGAGATTCGGGCAGATAGGTACAGCGGGCTACGTGCCGTCCGTTTGGTGGCTACGACAGTCAGAGGATAACTTTGTGCAAGGGCTGGCGATGGCGGCTAAACATCCTAACGAGGTATGGTTGTTCGGAAATGAGCCGGAGCTTAATGGTGTGCGTCCAGACGAAGCAGTACGGGCTGTACGCCAGTGGGAGCGCACGTTGTCAAGCTGGGCCGTCAAGTATGCGGCTCCCGGCGTAAACATTTCGCTGCACAGGCTAACGGGCGCGCTAGACTGGTTGGACTCGT
>SDBT01001119.1_pt1 | contig 46118 bp, 47 predicted proteins | sample 2277101 | NCBI WGS metagenome assembly SDBT01 (sample SAMN10404973, study PRJNA504765) | marine sediment metagenome | isolation source: marine sediment core GS10_PC15, 103 cmbsf | place: Arctic Ocean: Southern Knipovich Ridge | collected 2010 | reverse complement strand
CCAAGACACGAAGGCACAAAGATTGGGAGGTGAAAAGTTGTTTTTGAAGGCGCTTTTTCTTTGTCTCCTTAGTGTCTTTGTGGCTTTGTGGTAAGGATTTTCAGACCCCCTGAACGGTTACCACAAGGTTTCTCCCTCGTTACTCGTCATCACCTCATCACTCGTTGCCTCGCCACCTAGAAACCCAAGCGGCCCAGTGGGCAGAGGTACACCTCGTCCGACTGGGCCGCAAACCCGTGCTGTTAGCTATGCCTCACTCCCCGCCCTGCGGCGGAAGGGCAACGAAGGCAGTCGCCAGCCTCCCTCCCCGCCCACGCGGATGTCGCGCCGCTGGAAGCGCCACCAGGCCAGGGCGGCGAAGAGCGCCGCCACGCCGAGCAGACCAGCGAGCCACGCACCGTTTAGCCCCTGGAAGGCATCTAGAGCCTGATGGTAGTTGAGGGGGGATAGCTTGGCGAGGAGCTCCAGGTCCTCGTTGAGCTTTGCCAGGCCGGTGATGAAGAAGCTGGCCACCAGCAGCAGGCCGGCAGTCGTCGCTGCCAAGCGACGCGATGGTAATACCATGCTCAGCAGCAGCGACATCGTGCCGAAGAGCAGCAGCTCTGCCAGCAGCGATAGCATGGGCAGCCACATTCTGCCCCAGCCAATGTCAATCGAAGACCAGGTCATGGACACGACGAGGCCCAGCCAGGTTATGACCAGGATGGCCACGGTAGCAGTGACAAAGGCCAGCAGTCGGCCCATGAAAAGCGCCGTGCGGCTCACAGGATGGGCCATTATCAGGTCCAATGTACCGCTCTCCTCGTGGCTTACCAGCAGACCGCTGCCCATCAGCACCGCGAAAATGCCCAGGATGAGCGGCATGTAGGAGAAGAATTCCAGGGAGACCCATCCTTCCGGCGTGGCCATGGCGCTAAGGTCGCCCATGAACGCGGAGATCTCGGGCGGATACATTTCTAGCAGTTCTGCAAACAGCTCCTGCTCCCCGGCGAACGAGTCGTACATCGAAATGAGCAACACGCCCAGCAAGGCGAGGGCAATGCCCCACCCGAGGATTTGGCCTCGGAAACGACGCAGTGTATAGCGGAAAATAGTCGTCATTTTACTTGACCTCCCTTCGATCACCTTCGTAGTAAGCCAAAAAGATCTCCTCCAGTGAGGGGCGTTCGGTCTCAAAGGCGCTCACCGGGAAGGCAGCCAGGGCCTTGATGAGGCCGTCCATTTCCCCTTCCACTTCCAGCAGCACGCTCGTGCTGTGGCGAGGCTTTCCGCCGTCCTGCGATAGCACCGTCACGCCAGGCACGTTCGCCAGCGGGCTGATATCCACCGGCTGCTGGAAGCGGATTCTGGCACGGTGTAGGGCGCGGTTGATGAGCGAGGCGGTCTCAGCCACCTCCACGATCACACCCTCCCGGATGATGGCCACGCGCTCGGCCACGGCCTCGACTTCGCTCATGATGTGCGAACTGAAAAAGACTGTTGCTCCATCTGCCTTTGCTTCACGGAGCAGTGCTAGTACTTCTCTCTGCATCAGCGGATCCAGGCCGAGCGTCGGTTCATCCAGCAGCAGCAGTTCCGGGCGATGCATCAGGGCCTGCACAACACCGACCTTCTGTTTGTTGCCGTGCGAGAGGTTCTTGATTGGGGGCTTGAGAGGGAGATCGAGACGCTCAGTGAGCTGGCGCACGAAGCCCCAATCCGCCTTGTTCCCACGCAAGGCATTGAGGTAGCGTAGCGCGCCTTCGACCGTCATGTTGGGGTCCAGTTGCAGTTCGCCGGGCAGGTAGCCAGTGCGAGCGCGCACGGCGACGGAGTCGGCCTGGGGGTCTCTACCGAGCACCCGCACGGTGCCGCCGTCGGGGCGGATCAGGTCCAGCAGGCAGCGGATGGTCGTCGTCTTGCCGGCTCCGTTCGGGCCGAGATAGCCAAAGATCTCACCGCGCCGCACCTCCAGGTCAACGCCCCGCAGCGCGCGGACTTTGCCGTAGGACTTGGTCAGTCGCTGGGTCATTAGAGCAGTTTTTTCAGACATAGTTGCCTCCTTCCTTCCTTTAGCTGTTTATGTGACTCTCCAGGACGCGGGCGAACAACTCGCGATCCTCCTCCTGGATGACGTCCAATGCCCGATCCCCCAAAAGGGCCAGGAGCCGCCGTTGACCATCGGACACCATCAGGGCGTGGTAGGCCGCGGGAAGGCCGTCTTCGTCGAGGAGACCCGGCGCGAGCACTCCCGCCGAGTCATAGCCCAATCCACGAGCCAGCTCCGCCACCCGCCGGCAGACAGTGGTTTTTCCCACCTGGCGCTCTCCGGTCAGTAGAACGTTCACGCCTTGCTACAGGGGAACGACGCAGATGAAGCGCAGGTCCGTGTCCCCATCATTGACAAACTGGTGCTTTTCCTCCGGAGCGACGAAGACGACGTCCCCTTTTTGGAACGGCGTCTTGCCACCCTCTTCTCTGACGTGCCCATCGCCGGCCAGGATGAAGACCTCGTGCTCCCAGGCATGGGTGTGGAACGGGGTGGCAGCGTCGGCTTCCACCTCGATGACGCGCATGGCAAAGTTCGGCGCTCCCTCCTTCTCGCCGATCACCCAGCGCACAGTGACGCCCGGCGCCTCCGCAGCGGTCTCCGGCGTAACCCGACGGTAGTCTTTCACTATCATTGCAAACTCTCCTTATCAACTTGGTATTGGGAATATCTTAGCAGATTCGCCGTGCTCTGTCAAGGATGGTTTCCCTTCCTCCTCCAGCTCCTCTAACTGCACTCGGCCAGGGCCGCCAGCATCATCGGCGGCACCGAATGGGCCCTTGGTCCTTCGGCACTTTGTCCTCAGGACAAAGTACTGAGGGCCCAAGAACGAAGGGCCGGCCATCGGCTCTTCAGTTCCGCTATCTGCTTCTCCAGTTCCTTGATCCGCTCTTTGCTCATCGAATCTCCTGCCTTTGTGAAGGCAAACTGCCTTCCGCTCACAGCCTTCAGGTGGAGGGGTCACATGCTCTGGCGGGCATCACTGCATTGGTGCTCGACATCCTGGCGCAGAAGGTGGAGATGAGCTTCTCCACTTTCTGCTCGCCGCAGTTAGGGCACTCTATCTCCGAGGTCGAAGTGCTCAAGCGCACTAGCTTTTCGAATTTCTCTCTACATTCCTTACATCGGTATTCGTAGATTGGCATCTGTCTGTCTTTCTTTCCTTCCTTTCTCGTAAGTTTATATCCTGGCGGTCAGAGCGCGAACTCGGCCACCAGGAAGGTGTGATCCGAGGGGCGCTCCACCAGCCGGGCCTCCACGTCAATCCAGGCACGGGTGGACTGGCGGGCCAGCGGCTCGGTGGCCCAGATGTGATCCACCCGCCAGCCGACTCCCCGCTCCACGGGATTCCGCGCCCGGTAGTCCCAATAGGTGTATTGTCCCGCCTCATCGGGGTGATGCCGCCGGAAGACGTCCACGAAGCCCCACTCCCGCACCCGCTCCAGGGCGGCACGAGCCTCGGGATGGAAGTCCACGTGATTCTTCAGCCTCTTCGGGTCGTGCACATCAATCGGCTCGGTGGCGACGTTTAAATCGCCCATCCACAGCAGTGGCTCATCGGGCGAGTAGTGTCGGTCGAAGAAGGCCCGCAGCCGACCGAACCACTCCAGCTTGTACTGGAAGTGCTCTGAATCGGGGGAGCGGCCCTGGGGGACGTAGGTGTTGACCACCGTGATGCCCCGGATGACAGCCCGGATCAGGCGCGGCCCGTCGCCGTTGAGGCCAAAGGCTACCTCCTGGGGCTCCTCCCGGCTGATGATGGCCACGCCGGCGTAGGCCTTCTGTCCTCGAAAGACCACGTGGTAGCCCGCGTCTCTGATCGGCTCCGCCGGGAAGTCCTGGTCTTGCACCTTCGTCTCCTGGATGCAGAGGACGTCAGCTTCCTCCCGGCGCAGCCAGTCCAGCACTTGCTCCAGCCGGACCCGTATGGAATTGGCGTTGTAAGTTGCCACTTTTAACAGGCTGTCCGACATGTTGTTTTCTCTCCCCCTTGATAGGCGCAGCATCGGCCCGCCACCTTCACCCAGCTACTTTCTCCCTTATCTATGCCACACCAGCCGTCGGATCATAGCGCAGGCATCGTAGACGACCTCGATGCCCTTCTCCTGGCAAAAGCGAATAGCCTCCTCCGACTCTGAGCCAGGCTGCATCCAGACCCTCCCCAGCCCCAGCTCGGCGCACTGGCGGACTATCCTCTCGGTCACCTTCGGCGGAACGACGATGTCCACCACCGCCGGCTTCTCCGGCAGGTCGGCCAAACTGGGGTACAGCCTCTGGCCCTCGATCTCGCCCCCGCCAGGATTGACGCCGTAGACGATGTAGCCCGCTGCCCGCAGGTTGCGGAATACCTTGTGGCCGAACTTCTCAGGATTAAGTGAGGTCCCCACCACCGCCCAGACGCGCTGGTTGATGAATTCTTGAATCAGTTCTTCCATATCCTACCTCCCATGCTCAGCCAGCAACCCCATAAGGACTCGTGCGGCGCGCTCGACCACGGAGGAGCATGAGCCTGGTCCGCCAGGGGCATGAACCTGGTCGTACAGAGTGCCGCAGTGGGTGGCGCCCAACTCGGCGGCGAAGCGCTCCCGATAGCGGGCGACCAGCCGCTGAGCCGGGAGGTCGTCCTCCTCCAGGCTGCTGCGTCCGTGCAGCGCGCCGATGACCATCACCCCCGCGCTGAAGGCCCCGCACATCTCTTGTTTGGTTTCCCCCACGCCTCCCGCGAAGCCGTCAGCGAAGCCGTCAGCGAAGCCGTCATCCTCACGAAACGGGGGTCGAGATCGCCCAACACGTGCCCGCCCACGGCGAGCATTATCGCCTCAGCTCAGTGATAGCCTCGCCTCAGCAAATCGCCAGCCTGACGGGCCACCTCATCCTTGCTTTCCGGCATTGATCACCACCTCCACTCTCTCCACAGCCAGGCGCACGTTGAGGTCATGCCCCTCCTCGATGGCCGCGATCCTGGCGCCGGCCTCCTCGAAAACGCGGGCCAGGTCGGCGATGGAGTAGAAACGGCTGCGCATCAGGAGCAGCCTCTCGCCCAAGGCGACCAGCTTGATCGCCCAGCGGCGAATGTCCGGCTCCTCGATGACCAATCGCCCACCCGGCCGCAACACCCGCAGGGTCTCCTTCGCGGCAGCGTGCTGGTCGTGAAGATGATGGAAGGTGTCCACCATCACGATGCGGTCGAAAGCCCCATCGGCAAAAGGGAGATGCTCGGCCAAGCCACAGCAAGCGATCATCTGCTTCTGGCGAGCCTCCCTCAACATTCCCCAGGAGGGATCGCAAACGACCACGAGAGGAGCCCTTCTTCCCGCGTAATCGTCGCCAAAGGTTTGGGAGACACGGCCCGTGCCGCCCCCGATGTCCAAGATGCGTTCTGATGGCTGGGCATGGAGCAGACTCATGAGCCGCTCCGGACCCAGGAAGTGGAACACGCGGTCGTAGAAGCGGGCGATGAGGTCGAAATGGTCAAGTCGCACCGTTCATCTCCTCGTGAGGATCTCCGGCTCTCCGTTGGTAACGGACAGCGTGTGCTCGAAGTGGGCCGAAAGCGAGCCGTCGGCGGTGACCACCGTCCAGTCATTGGACAGCGTCCTCGTCCGCCAATCCCCCACCATGACCATCGGCTCCAGGGCGAAGGTCATGCCCGGCCGCAAGCGCGGCCCCCGATTGGGTCGCCCGAAGTTGGGGATCTGGGGATCCTCGTGCATCTCCTGGCCGATGCCGTGGCCCGTGTACTCCCGCACCACGTTGAAGCCGCGGCTCTCCACGTAGCGCTGGATGGCTGCGGAGATGTCGCCCAGCCGCTTGCCAGCGCGGGACTGGGCGATGCCCGCCTTCAGCGCGCCTTGGGTCACCTGCAGGAGACGCCGAACCTCCTCATCCACCTCGCCCACCGGCAGGGTGATGGCCGCGTCTCCTTGATAGCCTTTGTAGATGGCGCCCACATCGAGGCTGATGATGTCGCCTTCCTCTAGCACACGCTCGGGGCTGGGGATGCCATGCACGATCTCCTCATTGATCGAGGCACAGATGGAGGCCGGGAAGCCTCGATACCCCTTGAACGAGGGAATCGCCCCCTCTTGCTCGATGATGCAGGAGGCGACTTTCTCCAGTTCTGCGGTGGTGATGCCTGGGCGCACCACCTCCCGAAAGCGCTCGTGGACTTGGGCCACGATGCGACCCGCCTGGCGCATGAGCGCCAACTCGCGGGAAGATTTGAGAACGATCATCCTCACCCTCCACGTCTTCGCTGGTGACGAAGCCGCTTCCGCTTCAACTCACCACGTTTCTCCGTAGTCGGTGCCGCTTCGCAGGATTCGTCCGCAGGCTTTTCGCTAAGTCGCCTGTCCAGAGCGTTGACGATTGCATCGGCTGCGCGAGGCAAAAGCTGGCTTCCTATGAAGCTGAGGGTCGCGCCGACCAGCGTTGCCGGTGTGCTGAGCCTGGACCTCTCAGCCACGGCAGCCGCCGGCTCCTCCCTGACAGCAATCGGCCTGGCCACCAGGATCGCCCCGGTGGGGCAGGCCTGGACGCAGGCCTCACACTCGGTGCAAGAGCCTGAATCTATCCTCGCCACTCCATCTACCAGAGAGATGGAATTTTGATGTAAGCTCCAAGGCCCTACTCGGGCCGCCAAAAACGCACCCGGGGACGGGCGCTAGAGCCTTATGTCAAAACTTCAGCACCTCTAGCGTTCCTTCCACGTCGCTCCCAGGCCCATCTGAGTGATGGGGGGATAGGCCCTGCGCACGGCCAGCACCAGGGGAATCCCAACGATGCCGCCAGCCACGTTCTGCAGCAAGTTGAAAGGCCACTCGGTGAGAGCCTGGGGCAGACCTCCCCACATGGCCGGCACGGCAGCCTCCCCCAAGAAGTAGATCCCCACCATCACCACCGTTCCCGCCAGCCAGCCCAGAAACATCCGCAGGCGAGTATCTCCCTTGCCCCCGAAGGCTCGCCAGCCCAGGTATCCGGCCACCAGGCCCTCCAGGCCGTGGGCGAAGAAGGTCAGGAGAGCGAACTGGCTGTAACCCAGGCTGATGTCCGCCAGAGCAGCCCCTACCCCGCCCGCTACAAACCCAATCCAGGGCCCGAAGGCGAAGGCAGCGAAATAGATGGCCACATCGGAGAAGTTGAAAAACCCAGTGCCGATGGGAACCATGATAGATCGCGTGAACACAGCCACCACGGCGATCATGATGCCGGTGATGGCTATCGTCCTAACACCAATTCCTTTTCCAGACATGTGACACCTCCAATTTCAGTGCATCATAATGTGCTCCCGCTGGATCTGGCCAGCGGGCTGGCGGCGGGTTTGACAATCCGCCGCGAGCAACTGTGATCTAACTTAGCGGTCTACTTCACGCTATTTCCCCAGCTTATCCAGCCGAGCCGTCACCTCGTCCAGTTGGCCGTCACGTCGGCCTGGGGGAGCACCTCCGCGGGCAGGTCTCCCGCCACGGGGCTCTTCTCCAGCACCCAGAGCTTCTCGGCCGCTTCCCCCACCTGGGTGATGAAGGGGAAGCGCCCCACGATGGCCACTTTCCTGCCCGTTCCCTCTTTTAGGATGACCTCCCCCGCGTTCAGATCCACGCAGCGGCTCTCGTCAGTCTCCATCAGGGAGTTTACTGGGGCTCATCAGGCCGCAGCGTGGAGGCCAGCCCACAGCGCCCATCCGCCTGCGACGACGACCGCGCGGCATAACTAACCTCTCGAAAACAGTGTCTTATGCCTATAGTGACTTTTCACACATATAGATTATACCACCTTTTTGGTATTTTGTTAAGGGCTGGAACCTTAAAATGTAGGGGGACGTATCGGCTACAAAACAGCAAAGGAAGCGTCAACTCTGTGATGCTTCCTCATCACTGCGAGCCGATGCCCTTCTCCCCTGTTCTCCATGCAGCCTCCTTATGTTTATGTTACCTCAGCGTTTTTCTTGAAGTTGACCGTGTAGAGCCAGAAATTGCCAAGGCACCGCTCCAGGCTGAACCCCGCCGCCGCCACTCGCCGGATGGTCTCGAAGGCGAACGGATAGTCGGGGTCGGTGAAATCTTCAGTGATGGAGAGCACCCCGCCTGGCTTGATGACGCGGCGCAGTTCAGCCAGCGCGCGAGCCTGGTCGGGGATCTCGGGCAGTACCGCGACGAGGAAGGCCCGATCCACGCTGTCGTCTTCCAGCGGCAGGTGGTAGGCGGCGGCGATGTGGGTCTCGACGTTGGTTAGCCCGGCCTTCCGCACCCGCTTCTCCACATGGGCGATCATCGCTAGCTGGATGTCCACTGCGATGAGCCGTCCCTCCGGCCCCACGCGCTGCGCCGCCTCCACGGTGAAGACGCCCGGCCCAGGGCCGAGTTCCAACACGCACTCGCCGGGTTGAATCCCCACCCGACCGAGGACAGGGCGCGTATAGCGGCGGCGGATGGGGTTATTCACCAGATAGGCCAACGACGCTGGGCAAGGCGCCGATTTGCCGAACCTGGCCGCCAGCCTGAACAGCAGTTTCAGCACCACCAACCAGAAAAAGGCCAGCCCACCGATGACGCCTAGTAGAACCCACAGCGCTTTGAGTTCTCTCATCGTCAGTCTCCCTTCTGCACGTGAAGCGCAAAACGTGAAACGTGAGACAGGCCGGCGAGGTGCTCAAACGGCCCGCCGTGTCCGACGTAGATGATGCGCGGCGAGAGGGCCCTTCGACAGGGCTCAGGACAGGCCGGCAACTGGCGGAGGCTCTCCCAGTTCCGTTCCAGGTTCCAGGCGATGAGGGGCGTACCGGGCTTTCGGATCAGACCCGTCAGGGAGTTCAAGCACGCGTTTCAGCAACTTGAATGTCCGTCCGGCCCTGCCACAGGCCAACCGCGCCAATGGCAACGAAGTAAGTGCTGTAGGCGATCACCTCCAGCAGCGACGGGTTGCCGTTGTAGCCGAAGAGCACCTTGAGGAACGACCCTACCGCGCCGCGCTCGTCGAGGATGTGGTTCATGTCCCACACATGCTCAACAAACGTAGGCAGTACCGCTGCCTCTTGGAGTTCGTGCACGCCATAGGCCACCAACCCGGCGGCGAAGAAGATCAGCAGAACGCTCGTCACGCGGAAAAAGGAGCGCACGTCCAGCCGCTTCCCTGCGGCGAACATCAGCCAGCCCAGCGCCACGGCGACGGTCAGCCCCAGCGCACCGCCGATCAAAGTCTGCGCGGGGGTCGCGCTGAAGCTGGCGGCCGTCAGGAAGAGCACCGTCTCGATCCCTTCCCGCACGACGGCCACGAAGGCCAGGCTGAACAAGGCCCGTGCGCTGCCGGTGGTAGTGGCCCGGCGCACGTCCGACTCCAGTTCCGTCTGGATCTGCCGGCCCTGGCGCTGCATCCAGAAGATCATCCAGGTCAGCACCACTGCGGCCAGCAGCATCGCCACCCCTTCGAAGATTTCCTCGCCTCGTCCCTCAAAGGCCACCCCCAGGCCGCTAAGCGCCAGGCCGGCAGCGAGGCTGACGACGACAGCCGTCACGACCCCAGCCCACACTGACCGGCTGCGATCCGCGTGTCCCAGTTTGCGCAGGACGCTCAGTACAATACCTACGATTAACGCGGCCTCCAGCCCTTCACGTAACGTAATCAACGCAGAAGCAATCATGATCGTATCCTCCTTATAGCTTATTTATGTTTTTTATTGGCGAGAAGGTGATCCCTATCGTTTCTCGCCTGTCCACAAACTCCTTCAGCGCGGCAGTATAGGCCTCAGGGAAAAACATGAACGTATGATGCCCGCCCTCCTCAAACAGGTGTGTTTGCGCCCTGGGGTAACCCGCTTGCAGCTTTCCCAAACTGGCAAATGCCGCCTTGTCGTCCTTTGACGAGAGGATGAGGGTTTCTCCGGGCCAGGATTCGAGCACCTCCGGCTTGAACACAAAGCTGCGACGCGTTTCCATCGCACCCTCCAGAAACCGCACAAACATCGTCTTGTTGACGCGCGAGGCGGCTTCCCGGAAAAACGCATTGTGAAACTCGATCCATTTGCTGGAGGGTGGAGCGTGGCCCGCCGTCCTTCTCATCAATATGCCCCGTATGACAAAGAGGGGCAGTATCTTGACCAACGTGAGCATCTTCTTCAGCTTGCTTTCTGCTTCCGTGTCCCTTTCGAGGATGCCGCAGTGAGACAACACCAGATGCTCCACCCGCTCCGGATGCTCCTGGATGAAATACTGCGCCACTCCCCCACCCGCCGAAAGCCCAATCACGGTTGCCTTGTCTACGCCTTCGGCATCGAGGATCTGGACGATGGCGCGGCACACGTCGTCCACGTTGAATGTTCCTTGCAGCGTGTACGAATCGGGCACGATGATGCGGTACGCTTTCTCAAGGGCCAGGGCCGCGTGGAAATACATGTCCGCCGCCAGGAATCCACCGGGCAAAAAGAGCAAAGCTTTGTCACCCTGTCCACAGGCGAAATACCGCCAGGGTGTGCCGTCAACATCCAACTCCCGATAGGGATGATTGGCGCGAAACTCTTGCAGGTGCCGCCTTTGCTCATCGGGCACATCTTTGTAGATCTCGTCAAAGCTTGCTTTGCTGGCCTTTGCCCCACTCAGCCTGATCACTGACAGGCCTGCCAGGATCAGGCCGCCACCGATGACGGATACCCACTGCGTCAGGCCCAGAAAGCTCACCTGAAAGTGGAACCAGTAATCTTTGTAGCCCGCCAGCCCTTCCGTTCCTGGGATCACGATGAAAGCGGGCTGAATGGTGACGAAGATGAGCCAGTCGAGGATCAGGAGATCCCACACGGCAAAGAAGAACAGGATCAACGCGCTGTTGGCAAACGCCGCCAGGAACGACAGTTTGCCGCGATTCTGCTGTCGCAGCCTGACGTTTGAATAGAGCGTCACCCCAACGATAACGCCAAAGAAAAGCAGGCCGACGACTATGGTCTGCACAAGAGGCACATCGGCGATGTCTCCTACCGCGGCTTGAATATCCGGCGGATAGTCGCCGATCCACATCAGCGGGTTAACGCGAAGGGATCCGTAAATGACAACGGAGAGAAGGACACTCAAGACGGTGCCATCGGTGAGCACTCGCTTCAGTGATAGCTGGTTCTTGATGATTAGCCCTCCTACGATAAAACTTCATCCAAGTCTAAAGCTGGCCCGGCAGGGTTGAGGCATGACTTGTTTGGTCATTTATCATTCATCAACCGAACGTAGATATCAGCCGCGATCTCTTTGTCCACGGCGAATTGACTGTAGCCGGCCTCAAACACAAAGGACGGAAAGCGGCGCAACAATGTGATGGGCACGCCGGGCAACACGCCCATCGCCATCAACTTCTGGAGACGTTTCGGGTTGTTCATTTGAATGTATGCGATCTGCCCTCGTTGATCTGGTTGGAGCTCGCACAGTGGCGCGATCAGCCGCTCGACCAATTCCTGCATCTGCTTGCAGCACTCACCCTGCGGGATCGGTTTGCCGTGCGGGCAGAAGCGTGGATGGCCCAACAAGGTGCAGATGCTCTCATCCACGCCGTCAACCAGGACGTGTTCGAAACGACAGGCGTGTTCGTCCACCTGAGCCTCCTCTGTAGCCAGCACGTCTACCAACAGCCGCTCGGCCAGCCGGTGCCGCCGCACGGCCTGGGCCGCTTCTGGCCGCCCGCCCGCGGTCAGTGTCAACCCCTCGCCGTTCCATTCGGCCAGGTCCAGTCGCACCAGCTCGTCAACGCCCTCCAGCGGCGTGCCCTCCATCACCAGGCCAGCTTTGGCTCCCTCTTCCGTAGCAATCCACAACAGTTCAAGCAGTTCCTGTGCACTCTCGCTCAGCTTCATTTACGGAGACTCCTCAGTCATCAATTATGACATCAAACCCGTCAACTTCCCCCGGGTTTCTGTCAAGCTTGGTGGTCACAAGCGCCGACGATTGATGCTCAGGTCGCTGGCGCTGGCGCAGCCTGCGCAACCAACTCACGAGCCTAGCTTCCGGCGGCATCTCGTAGCCGCAGCGCGGGCAGCGGATAAGATGACAGCCCCTGGCCAACGGGCAACCGGCGCAGGCGGCTTCGGCACCGGCCGGGTCGAACTCGTAGCCGCAGAAGTCGCATCTCATAGCGTCACCCCCAACACGGTTAGCAGCCAGTTGAGCACGCCGCCCACCAGGAAGGCGAAGGGAAAGATGAAAGCGACAATCGCCAGCGCTGTCTTCCACCCACGCTCCTTGAGCATCACAGAGACCTGGGCAATGCAGGGCACAAAAATCGTCATCGTCGTCGTAGCGACCAGCAGTTGCGCACCGTTCATCACATTGCGCAAGTCATACAGGCCGGCCGCGCCATAGTCACGGCGGAAGAAGCCAAACAGGAAAGCGACGGCCGTCTCCTCCGGCAGACCTATCCACTGCACCAGCGGCACGATCGCGTTCACAGCCACATCAAAGAAGTCGGTCAACCGGCCCAGCCAGATGAGCACGCTGGCCAAAATGAACATGGGGAGAACCTCGCGCAAGTACCACTCCATCCGCGTGTAGGTCTTGACGACGACGTTGCCGAGGGTTGGCCGGCGCAGGGGGGGCAACTCCATGTAGAACGTTGGGCGTTCTCCCGGCATCACCTGGGCCGCCAGGAAGCCGACCAGCAGAAACACACCGGCCACGATGGTGGCCCAGGTCGCCAGTAGCACCGGCTGGCCAGCCAGCAGACCCAACATCACCCCCAACTGGGCCGAGCAGGGGATGGCCAGCGCCAGGAGCAGTGTGCTGAGGATCCGCTCACGTCGTGTCTCCAGGGTGCGGGTGACGATGGTGGCCATGGTGTCGCAGCCAAAGCCCAGCACCATCGGGATGACGGCCCGGCCGTTCAACCCGATCCGCTTGAAAACGCGGTCAATCAACATCGCCAGGCGTGGCAGGTAGCCGCTATCCTCAATGATCGAGAAAGCGATGAAGAAGGTGCCCACGATGGGCAGAATGAGCGCCACCGCGTAGCGCACGCCCAGGGTGATCATGCCGTATTCGCCGCCGAACAGATTGCGCACCACCGACCAGGGGATGAGCGCCGCCAACACCTGATCCACCCAGGGGTTGATGTAGGCGCCGAAGACGGTCTCTTCCAGAAAGCCCACCAGCGTCTGCGCACCCAGCACGCCGACGAACACGTACATCAGGAACAGCGCGAGCAGCAGTATGGGGATGCCGGTCAGCGGATTCATCATCGCTTCGCTCAGTCGCTCAGCAAGGCCGGAGACGCGCTGCTCCGGCAGTGTCAGCGCTGACTGGAGGATGCGCTGGGCAACCTCCCGTTGCTTTCGCGCGACGACGTAAGAGATGGGGCGGCTGAAGCGCGCGCGGGCGGCCTTGGCGATACGCAGGAGACCGTCTGCCCGCGCGCCTTCCTGTTCCCGTACCAGAGAAGCGACCTCCTCGTCGCTCTGGAGCAGCAACAGAGCCATCGCTCGCCCGGTCATTTGATAAGCGCCGCGCAACTGTGCGCCAATTTCCTGCAGCGTTTCTTCGATGACGGGGTGGTACTGAACCATCGCCTGGGTGGGCATTGACAGGTTGCTGGCGGAACGAGCGTTGACAAAGGCGGCAATCTTCTCCTTGAGTTGCGCGGTACCCCGGCCCACTGTGAGTGCAGTCGCCATAACAGGCACCCCTAACTGGCGCTCCAGCGCTGCCACGTCTACTTGCACACCCAGCCGCTCGGCCTCATCCATCAAGTTCACGTTCAGAGCGACTGGCAGTCCAGCCTCGATGAGTTGCAGCGTCATGGGAAGCATTCGTTCCAGGTTCTTGGCGTCTACCACGTGGACGACGACGGCTGGCCGCTCCTCCAGTAGGACCCTGCGGGCCACGCGCTCCTCTTCGGTGATTGGCATCAAGCCGTACATCCCCGGCGTGTCCACCACTCCAACCTCGGTACCGCCGAGACGGCCTTTGCCACGCGAGACTTCCACTGTAGTGCCGGGGTAGTTGGACACAGTGACGTACGCGCCGGTCAGTGCGTTGAACAGCACGCTCTTGCCGACGTTCGGGCAGCCGACGATGGCCACCAGCGGCAGGCCGCTGGTGGCGACCTGAGGGCCACTATGACAGCTCGCTCCGTCCGTTTTCTTGTCCTGCATGCGGCTGATAAACGGAATCCGCATTGCCTATCTCTCCCTATGAATAATCTCGCAACACCCGCAGCCCGCTACCGATGACGGCGAACTCGCTCTTCATTAATTCACCAAGACCCTCTTGCTCTTGCCAAGCATCTGCCATGCAAAAGACAAAAGAAGAAGCGATCACAGTGACTGTACTACGATCTGCGAGGCCAGCTCTCGCCCCAGAACGTGTCGCGCTTCTCCGACCTGCACCGTCAGCGGGCCCTGGAAAGGAGCCACTGCCTCAACCTGGACCACGGCCTGGGGTTTCAACCCCAGGGTAGCCAGATATTGCAACAGAGCCACGTCCTCCTCTGGCACGCGCAGTACTATCGCCCCTTGTCCTGCCGTGAGTTCGGCCAGAGGACGTCCAGCCTCGACGGTCATCTCGCCCTCGGTTGTTGGCATGGGGTGGCCGTGGGGGCACGTCTCCGGCTGGTCGAGAAACTGGGCCAGCCGTTCCTCCACCAGGGGCGAGGTGACGTGCTCCAGCCGACAGGCTTCCTCGTGCACCTGGTCCCAGGGGAGGCCTAGCACGTCTGTCAGAAAGCGCTCCCACAAGCGATGGTGGCGGATCACAATCAGAGCTTGATGCTTCCCTTCCGCCGTGAGTGCCATCCCTTTGTAGGGCTCGCGGGTGACGAGCCCCTGCTCGGCAAGCTTGCCCGCCATCTCGCTGACCGAGGCCGGGGAAATCCCCAACTGCTTGGCCAGGGCCGAGGTTGCAACAGGGCTTACATCTTGCTCCAGCTTGTAAATGGTTTCCAGATACTCTTCTATATTCTCACTTGTCATGCTCACCCCCAGACAAAAAACAGGTCTGCCTATTATCATTTTTTAGGCAGACCTAAATATAGCACATTTCGCCTGAAATGTCAAATTGAGAGAATCGCTGTCAAAACGCCTTTCTTAAGCCACCTCGATCCCCTCTCCCTCCACCACCTCGCCAATCATCCAATGCTCCTGGCCCTCGGCGCTAAAGAGGGTGGTCAACTCCTCCAGCTTCTCTGATGGGACAGCGATGAGCAGCCCTCCCGATGTCTCAGGAGTGAAGAGCAGCATCTGCATTTCTTCTGGAATGTCCGGGGCAAAGCGTACCTGGGGCGCGTAGTGCTCCTGATTTCGGCAAGTGCCGCCAGGGAAAAGCCCATCCTCAGCATATCCCCTTGCCCCCTCCAGGAAGGGAAGCTTCTCCAGATAGAATCGTATCCCCGTCCCGCTCTTTTCGGCCATCTCCTGGGCGTGACCCAGCAGAGCAAAGCCGGTGATGTCGGTGCAGGCGTGCACTCCGACCTGCTGGCTCAGCCGGGCCGCTCGCCGGTTTAGCTTCTTCATGCTCTCCACGGCGGCTGCCATGTGGTTTGGATCGGCTACCTGTCGCTTGAGGGCGGTGGTGATGATCCCCACCCCCAGCGGTTTGGTCAGGATGAGCATGTCGCCGGGCTGGGCGCCGGCTTTGGTCAGCACGCAGTTGGGGTGGACAAAGCCCATCACCGCCAAGCCGTACTTGGGCTCCTTGTCGTCCAGGGTGTGGCCGCCGGCCAGGATACCCCCCGCCTCGGCCACCTTCTCCGCCCCGCCCCGCAGGATCTCAGTGACGACATCAGGCGGTAAATCGGGAGGGAAGCCGCAGATGTTGAGAGCCAGCACCACCTCGCCGCCCATGGCGTAGACGTCGCTCATGGCGTTGGCGGCGGCGACGGCCCCGTAGTCGTAGGGATCGTCCACCACGGGCGGGAAGAAGTCGAGCGTCTGGATCACCGCCACCTCGTCGTTGATCTTGTACACGGCGGCGTCGTCGCTGACCTCCAATCCCACCAGCAACTCCGGGTAGTCTTCAGCGCGGAACATATTTTGCAGCGGGCGCAGCACCTGCGCCAGGGCCTCAGGGCCCATCTTGGCCGCTCAACCGGCCGCGCTGGTCATCGCTGTAAGGCGAATTTCTTCACGGGTCATGCTTCTCACCTTTCTAAGCCAACACAGGGCGGGGATTAAAAACCGCTGCCAGCGAAGTTGACTAAATTGGAAATCAGAGGTATGATTGAACAAAGCTCGTTGCCTGGAAGGCGCGCACCTCAGGGAGGACTCAGGGAGTTGATAAGAAGAGGAGCACTGGAAGTAGCCCAAAGGATACTGATAGCGGTGATGATTGCCACTGCTTTGGCCATCACCTATCTGATCCTGCAGGCATTTTGGTCGCTTGAGAGCAGGCCCACCAGGTCTACGCCTGTCGCTGCCACACCCACCCCGACGAGAACTCCCAGCACCAGGCCAACTGCCACCAAGATAGCTCCCTCGCCGACTCCCACCACCCCTCTTAAAAAGATCGGCCTGGTCGTTGGGCACTGGGGATACGATTCGGGGGCCGTCTGTCCCGATGGTCTGACGGAAGTGGAGATCAACCTGGCCATCGCCCAATCGGTGAAGGCCCTGCTGGAAGGCCAGGGCTACGCAGTTGACCTCCTGGAAGAGTTCGATGCGGCGTTAGAGGGCTATCTGGCTGATGCCCTGGTCTCCATCCACGCGGACTCTTGCGACGTACCCACGGCTAGTGGGTTCAAAGTAGCCAATGTACTCCACAGCACTTTGCCTGAGGAGGATCGCCTGGTGAAATGCCTGCGAGAGGAGTATCAGACGGCCACAGGTCTACCGTTTCACCAGCATAGCATAACCTATGACATGCGTGAGTATCACGCCTTCTATGAGATATCCTCTCAGACCCCAGCGGCGATTATCGAGACCGGCTTCATGGCCGCTGATCGACAGGTGCTCTTGGACCAACAAGATAAGGTAGCCCAAGGCATCGCCAACGGTATCGTCTGTTTCTTGGAAACCGAACCGGAATGAACTTCAGACCCCGACTATGGCTCCTCTAGCTCCTCCACTGGCACATCTCGATACTTGTCCCCTTCATCAATGAGCATCACCGGGATGTCGTCACGGACGGGGTACTTGCGATCACAATCCCGGCAGACCAGCCATTGCTCCCCGATAAAGTCCAGGAGACCAGCGTCAGGGCCTTCCCGCACGCAGGCGGGGCAGCGCAGAATGTCCAACAGATCTTGGCTCACCATCTCATATTCCTCCCCGATTTCAATATCTCAAGATAGTATAGCATAAACAGGTCAAAACCTCAAACCGCCGACTTGCCTGATAGCCAAGTATGTGCTATACTCTTACCCGAACTGTCCAATTAAACACGCCCTTTGACTGGTGAAAACGTGCCAACCTGGCATACGACCAGCTAGTGGAGAATAGAGGGTCATCAACCAGATAGGCCCTTCACCAGGATGAAAAGAGCGGAAGACAAAAAACGTAAGGAGGAGAAGAAAATGGGAGTAGTTTCTATGAAGGCGCTATTGGAGACGGGGGTACACTTCGGCCATCGCACAGGGCGTTGGAATCCGAAGATGAAATCCTTCATCTACACTGAGCGCAACGGCATCCACATTATTGACCTGCAGCAGACCATGGCCGCCTTAGATAATGCCTACGATGTGGTCAGTGACATCATCAGTGAAGATGGCATTATCCTCTTCGTAGGCACCAAAAGGCAAGCCAAGGAGAGCCTCCTCGAACAGGCCCAGCGATGTGGCATGCCATTCGTAAACCAGCGCTGGCTGGGGGGGACATTGACCAATTGGCGCACCATACGTCAACGGATAGATTACCTGTTGAACCTGGAAGAGCGTCAAGAGCAAGGAGATTTCGAGCGGCTGCCCAAGAAGGAAGCCCTGCAATTGGGACGGGAGATCGTCAAGCTCAATCGGCGATTAGGGGGCATCAAGGACATGCGACGCCTGCCCGACATGCTCTTCATTACCGATGTGCGGCGCGAAGCCACCGCTGTGAAGGAGGCTACCAAGCTCGGCATACCAATCGTTGCTATGGTGGACACTAACTGCGACCCGGATCCAATTGAGTACATCATCCCCGCCAACGACGATGCCATCCGAGCCAATAAACTCATCATCACCAAGATCGCTGATGCCGTCATTGAGGGGCAGAACATGCGAGATGCCCTCGCAGTCGAAGAAGAATTAGAGATGGAGTTCGAAGAAGAGAAGTACCTGGGTGAAGCTACCCTGGCTAAGCTCAAGTCAGGTGAACTCGAGTTTGGGCAAGAGGCACCTGAGGAGGCTTCCGAAGAAGCGGAGACGGGCGACGAAGAAGAGTAGATCAGAAAATCAACATCAATCTATCGAGGAGGTCAAGATCCAATTGGAGATCACAACGTCAATGATAAAAGATCTGCGCGAGGCGACAGCGGCCGGAGTGCTGGACTGCAAAAAGGCCCTGGAAGCCAGCGGCGGGGACTTTGAGCAGGCTAAAGTATATCTGCGAGAGAAGGGGTTAGCTGCTGTTGCCAAGAAAGCAGACCGGGCAGCCGAGGAGGGTCTAATCGAAGCCTACATCCACACTGGCGGCCGCGTCGGGGCCCTCATCGAGTTAAATTGTGAGACTGATTTCGTAGCCAGGACCGAAGCGTTCGAGGAACTGGCCCACGATCTAGCCCTGCAAGTAGTGGCTACCAGGCCCCTCTATCTGGCCCCTGAGGATATCCCTCCCGATGTGCTGGAGGAGGAGAAGAATGTTTACCGAGTCCAGGCGAAGGAGATGGACAAACCTGAGCGCATAATAGAGAGAATCGTGGAAGGCAAGCTGCAGAAGTACTACCAAGAAGTGTGCCTCATGAAACAGCCCTTCATCAAAGATGATGACCTGACCGTCCAGGATGTGCTCACCGAGATAATCGCTAAATTGGGTGAGAACATCGTGGTGCGGCGGTTTGTGAGGTTTGAGCTGGGGGATTAGGTATTGGGGATATTAGGTATTAGCTGGCAACCTAGCCAACTGATCTGGGGAGGCCGGAATGTCCAAAGCTAAGTACAGGCGGGTCATGCTGAAGCTGGGCGGCGAATCTTTGGCCGGGCCAGGAGGATATGGCATTGATCCCAAAAGAGCCGAAGAGGTAGCGGCCAAGATTCGCCGGATCAAGAATTATGATGTGGAGATCGCCATCGTCATGGGAGCCGGCAACCTCTGGCGGGGCAAGGATGGCCTGGCCCACGGCATGGAGCAGGCTACCGCCGACCACATGGGAATGCTGGCCACAGTCATGAATTCCCTGGCCCTCCACGATGCTTTGGAGAGGATCGGGATAACCACCCGGGTGCAGACGGCTGTCGAGATGAGAGCCTTTGCGGAACCCTATATCCGATTGCGGACTATCCGTCACCTGGCGAAAGGGCGGATAGTCATCCTTGGGGCCGGGACAGGCAACCCTTTTTTCACCACCGACACGGCCGCAGCCCTGAGGGCTGTGGAGATCAGCGCCGAGGTTCTGATCAAAGCCACCAAGGTTGACGCCGTCTACGAGAGCGACCCTAACCTCGATCCTCAAGCCAAGAAACTGGAGCGCCTGACCTACATTGACGCCCTGAACATGGGAGTGAGAATCATGGACAGCACAGCTATCTCTCTGTGCATGGACAACGACCTCCCCATCATCGTCGTCAACCTCTGGGACCCCCGGAGCATCGAGCGAGCCATCCTCGGTGAGTCAGTGGGCACGATCATCTGTAGATAGTTCTTAGTTGCTCTAACGGGATTGCCAAATCCCCGCCCATCACCATAGGCCTATGAAATGAGAGGTACTTACTTATGATCAAAGACTTGCTCAAAGAAACCGAAGATAGGATGAATAAAGCAGTGGATGCTCTCCGAGACAACCTGATGACCATCAGGACCGGACGAGCTTCCCCATCCCTGGTGGAGCGGTTGCCTGTGGAGTACTACGGCACGCTTACCCCCCTCAACCAATTGGCAACTATCTCCGTCCCTGAGCCACGGCTGCTGGCGATCCGCCCCTGGGACCCCACTGTCCTGGCCGACATCGAGAGAGCCATCCTGAAATCGGAGCTGGGGCTGACTCCCTCCAACGATGGCAAGATAATCCGCCTGAACATCCCCCGCCTGACTGAAGAGCGACGCCAGGAGCTGGTCAAGGTTGTGGGCAAGCAGGTCGAAGAGGGGAAAATAGCCGTCCGCAACATTCGCCGCAACGCCATAGAGGACTTGCGCGAACTGGAGAGCGAGAAGCTGGTCTCTGAAGACGAGTTCTATCGGACCAAGGACGATGTGCAGGATATAACCGATAAATTCGTGGCCAAGATGGACGAGATCGGCCGCGATAAGGAACGGGAGATCAAAGAGATCTGAGTTGTCCCCTTGCGGCGATATAAGATTCACCAAGTAAAGAACAAGGGGTTGAGGTATCGTCTTCAGTAGCGTCTCAGCCCCTTTTTAGCAATTGAATTCGTAGTTGCGACTTCAGTCGCTTTTGTCCTGCCACCGACGACTGAAGTCGTCACTGCAGACCAAAAACGCCAATGTCCCGTTAGCAACTGGAATCAGCTCAGCTTATGGAAACGGCAAAGCAAACAACTAAAGTCCCACATCATCTGGCCATCATAATGGACGGCAACGGCCGCTGGGCGCGGTCGCGTGGCCTGCCGAGGCTGGCCGGCCACCGGGCCGGCACGGAGAACATCCACCGGATTTTGGAAGCTTGTGTCGAGTACAGCATCAAGATCCTGACCCTCTACGCTTTCTCGACGGAGAACTGGGGACGGCCCAACGCAGAGGTGCGAGGCATAATGCGCATCCTTGAGCAAGCCATTGATCGTGAGTTGCCAGAGTTACACCAGAACGGTGTGCAATTGCGTCACATCGGTCGTTTAGAGGGCATTGCTGAAGGGCTCAGGCAAAAGGTACACGAGGCCATCGAACTTACCAAGCACAACGACCGCATAATCTTGAACGTGGCCTTCAACTACGGCGGCCGAGCCGAAATCGTGGACGCTGTACGGCGCATCGTCGAGAGGGGGGTGGATCCGGATCGGCTGGATGAGCACCTGTTCGGCCAATACTTGTACACGGCTGGGCTGCCGGACCCGGATCTGATCATCCGCACCGCTGGCGAACTACGAATCAGTAACTTTCTCATCTGGCAGAGCGCCTACTCCGAGTACTATGCCACACCCATATATTGGCCCGGCTTCAATGAGGAGGAACTGCACAGGGCTCTCATCGAGTACAGCAGACGGGAACGGAGGTTTGGGCTTTTGAAAGCCTGAATCTAGCTCTTCGACGACAACTACGAGCTAATTCCAATACAGTTTAGACTATACTTTCCGCTAACTTGGAAAGTAGGTGAATCTGGCTTTTACTATATATAGTGGCATTGCGTGAAACTGACACTATATGTAGTGATTTCAGGCAAGATAAGCCCTTTGCGTTAGGGGGAACTGCCGAGTATCAACTTTGGGTAATGGCTGGTCTCTCTGAGTGTTACTACCATATATAGGAGCTTGCTAACGCACACCTACAATATATAGTGCAATATTCCTTTGGCGTTACGAAACTTCCCACGTCAATTTAGCGGAAAGTAAAGTTAGATAAGCAGTCGGAGTGCCTTTAGGCGGAAAACACCAACTAAAGCCCCCACTCCGGACTTAACTGAACCGTATCGGAGCCAATCCACACTCATCAGGAAGAAACAGGTGTTCATTCAGCGCCTTGTCAGTGCCATCATCCTAATCCCCATCGCAGTGGGGGCCGCCTACGCAGGTGGGCTCTGGTTTTTCGCCCTCATAGTTCTCATTGCCAGCATGGCGGGTTACGAGTTCTTTCAAATGATGAGGCTGGGAGGTTACAAACCCTCCTTCTTTTGGGGCCTGGTTCTGATCTGGCTGCTGCTGGCAGACGCCCGTTATCCTGCCTGGCAACTGGCTAAGCCAGCCCTGACGGGAGCGATGGTTCTGTCCCTGTCCTGGCAGTTGTTCAAGAAAGATACCTCTACCCCAACCGTCGATTGGGCTCTAACTATTGCCGGCGCGCTGTACCTCGGCTTGATGGCCGGCCATTTCATCTCCCTGCGAGATGCCCCTGGGGGGTTAGAATGGATGGCTTTGACGCTGCTCTCCACCTGGGGAGCTGACACAGGCGCTTACTTCATTGGTAAGTCCCTGGGACGTCACAAATCCTTCCCCAGGTTGAGCCCCAAGAAGACCTGGGAAGGAACCATAGGGGGCTGGTTTTGTGGAGTAGCGGTTACTCTCTTGGTCGGCCTCTACATAGGACTGGGCTTGGTTCACAGTCTGATCCTGGGCGCTCTCGTCTCCGCTTTCTTACCCCTCGGCGATCTGGCCATATCCATGATGAAGCGTCAGGTGGACGTTAAGGACACGAGCGGCCTCATCCCCGGTCACGGCGGCATGCTGGACCGCATTGACAGCCTGCTCTTCGCCGTGGTAGTGGTTTACTACTACGCCCGCTGGGTGATCGGCTTTTGATAATTTGACTAGGCAGACAAAAGATGTTATAATTACCCTGCGCTACAGCAATTACTCACCTACCATCTGGAGAGGGAAGCGGGAGATTAGTACAGACCCGCTCCGAAGCTCTGCTCCTTTCCTCACTAACGTTCACCTGAGTCCCCGCAATTTCGTCTTCGTCACCAACAGCTACAGGCCATGACATTATGCCTTCCCTTATCTGAGCGATTCAACTGATTGCAGAGTCAATGCCCTTTTGCCCTTGCGTGGCGCCAAAGCGTCACGGTGAATTCCCCTAAGTTACCGGTAATAATCAAATGGAGAGAACTATGGAAATGAATATCGTCGAACTGGAAACCCGAAACGTGGACGAGTTGCGAGATATGGCCCGGGAGATGGACCTCTCTGGCCATACCCGCCTCAAAAAACACGATTTGATCATACGCCTCCTTAAGGCCAAGTCCGAACAACAGGGCTATATCTTCGGCGGAGGTGTGCTGGACATCGTGCAGGAAGGCATCGGTTTCCTCCGCTCGGACCATCTCCTGCCTGGCCCTGAAGATATCTACGTCTCCCAATCCCAGATCCGTCGTTTCGGCCTGCGCACCGGCGACATGGTCATCGGCCAGGTGCGTCCTCCCAAGGATACAGAGAGATACTTCGGCCTGCTGCGGGTAGAAGCGGTTAACGGCCTAGATCCCGAGGCAGCCAAGCGGCGCCCCAATTTTAACAGGCTGACCCCCATCTTCCCCGATCAAATGCTCGCTCTGGAGACGACGCCCAACGTGTTGGGCACCCGGCTGCTCGATCTAATCGCTCCTATTGGCAGGGGACAGCGAGGTTTGATCGTCTCGCCTCCCAAAGCGGGCAAAACCGTTATCCTAAAGCAAATAGCCAACGGCATCACTGCCAACCACAGCGACGTTCATCTCATGGTCACCCTCATCGGCGAGCGGCCTGAGGAAGTGACCGACATGGATCGCTCGGTGGAAGCCGAAGTGATGGCCGCCACCTTCGATGATCCTGTCCAGTCCCAGGTCCGCGTGGCCGAGATGGCCCTGGAGCGAGCCAAGCGCCTGGTCGAGGGCGGCAAAGACGTGATTATACTTTTGGACGGCATCACCCGCCTGACCAGAGCCTATAACCTCACCGTCCCTCCCAGTGGCCGCACCCTCTCCGGCGGCGTTGATCCGGCGGCCCTCTATCCGCCCAAGCGTTTCTTCGGCGCGGCTCGCAACATCGAGGGTGGGGGCAGTCTGACCATTATCGCCACCTGCCTGGTAGATACGGGTAGCCGGATGGACGCTGTCATCTACGAGGAGTTCAAGGGCACAGGCAACATGGAACTGCATCTCAATCGCAAGCTGGCGGAACGGTACATCTTCCCCGCCTTCAATATCGAACGCTCCAGCACACGCCGCGAGGATCTGCTGCTGGATAAAGAGACCCTGGACAAAGTCTGGATCATGCGGAAGATGATATCTCGCCTGATGGGTCCACCCCCATCGGGTGCGGGGTTGGATATCGCTGGTGCTCTCGAAGCCCTGTTGGACCGGCTGGCCAAGACTAAGAGCAACAGAGAGTTCCTGGCGACGTTGAGCAGGGGTGTCCTCTAAATTTGACAATTTGTGGCCTTTTGCTATAATTTGAGACGGAATCGCAACTCATCCGACAGTTTACCTGTCAGAGAAAAGGGGAGCGAATGGAAATCCCGGCCGATTTTACCCCAACAGGGGAGACAGAGGGCGGGTCATTGATCGAGCGTTGTACCACCCTCTGGTCAAGAGCAAGAGACTGGGTTTCTCAAACAAGAATACAAACTTCGATAGCCAAGATGGGCAATAGGCCCTTCTTCTCTCGTTTCACCTCCCATTCGATCGTTATCCTGCTGGCTGTCTCGGCCACCCTGCTAGGCAAGGTGGATATCCCCAGAGCAGCCGTGCCGGGTTTTCGATCCACCCCAACACCAGCCCCTGGCCTGGGCTTCCGCCTATATGCTGGTCTCTCAGCCCGAGGAGGAATCCGTTTTCAGGACGAAGACACCATCGTCCCAGCTCCTGTGCCCCACACAGATTTTGCTCCAACCCCCACCCCCACTCCTACCTTTACTCCTATTCCCACTCCCACCCCCACTCCTACTCCTACTCTTCCCCCTACCCCTACTCCTACCCTCACTCCTACCTTTACTCCTACCCCTATCCCCACCCCTACCCTTCCCCCTACACCTACACCTACCATCGTGCCCACCGAAGAGCCCACCGAAGAGCCCGACGATTTGCCACGAAGAGAGATCATCACCTACACCGTGCAAACCGGTGACACTCTCTACGGCATCGCCGAGAAGTTCGACATCAGCGCCGATACTATCATGTGGGCCAGCGGTCGGCTAGAGGATCACCCCGACCTCCTGAAGATAGGCCAGATGCTAACCATCCTGCCCATAGACGGGGTCTACCATACGGTGGTCACAGGCGATACCCTGGAGAGCATAGCTCAGCAATACAAGGCCGAAGTTTCAGCCATTATAGAATGTGAATACAATAAATTAGAGAGTCCTTACAATCTGGTCTTAGGTCAGAAGCTCATCGTCCCTGGTGGCAAAAAGCCCTACCGACCTCGCGTCGTCCATGCCTATTCTGGTCCCATCCCCCAAGGAGCCACTGTTGGCAGCGGCATCTTTGCCGTGCCAACCAGTGGGTCTATCACCCAGAAATTCTGGGATGGCCATAAAGCTATTGACATCGGCGCCCCCACGGGTACTTCCATCCTCGCCGCGGATTCTGGCTACGTGGTCCAGACCGGTTGGAGTGAGTACGGCTATGGCAAATACGTGGTTGTTGACCACAGCAACGGCTTCCAGACCCTTTACGCCCATCTCCACACCATCCTGGTCGAGGTCGGCCAGTCCGTCGGCAAAGGCGAGAGGATCGGCTCAGTGGGCACAACTGGCAAGACAACGGGACCCCACCTCCATTTCGAGATCCGATACCACGGCATCCAGCGCAACCCTCTCGGGTATCTGCCGTAAGGCACTTCGGCACCAGATTGATAGAAAACAAAGGGCAGAGGCTTTCAACCTCTGCCCTCGCTTTTTCTTGAGGTTTGATTTAGATAACAATCTATTGTATAATTGAGCCATCAGGTAGATCATCAAGGAGGTAATCAATGTCTCCACTAGACGAATCCCTTTTTCCAAAATACATCTTCGGCCTGCACGACCGTGGCGGCCAAAACTTGATGGTCGAGAAGAACAAGCGGGGTTGGGTGCTGGCCACCGAAGAGCTAGGGGCAGACCCCCACGGCCCAGGCGGCCCGGACTACAGCAACCTGTCCAATCAGGGCCTGGGAGTCATCGCACGCCTCAACTATGGGTACGGCGACAAAGGCACCGTCCCCCGCTCCAACCGCTACGACGACTTCGCCCAACGCTGCGGCAACTTCGTAGCCGGCTCCCAAGGCTGCCACATCTGGATCATCGGCAACGAGCCCAATTTGCCCGGGGAGAGGCCCGGAGGTCCCAACGGCGAGGTTATCACACCAGAGCTTTACGCCCGCTGCTTCAAGAGATGCCGGAATAATATCCGCTCCCGACCAGGACGGGAGAACGATCAGGTCGTCATCGGTGCTGTCGGGCCGTGGAATGCCCAAACGACCTATCCTGAGAACCCCTCCGGCAACTGGATCAAGTACTTCACCGACATTCTTCATCTGTTAGAAGATCAGTGCGACGGCATCACCGTTCACACCTACACCAAAGGCTACAATCTGGACCTCGTCACAGGCGATTTTTACTCCTGGGAGAATCACTCCAGCCCCGATCTGCGCAATCTGCGCGACCATTTCCGCTGCTACCTGGACTTTATGGGAGCCATTCCCCATTCCATGCGTCACTTGCCGGTCTACATTACCGAGACCGACCAGGACTTAGAGTGGCGCACCGACGAGCACACCGGTTGGGTGCAGGCCGCCTATGCCGAGATTGACCGCTGGAACAGCGATCCATCACACCAGCCAATCCAGGCGCTGGTGCTCTATCGCTGGGAGATCGCCGGCATGGGCCAGGAAAAGTACTCTATCGTCAACCGGCACGGTGTGCAGGCAGACTTCAAGGCGGCCATGGACCACGACTACCGCGTGCGGCTGCCGGGCGTCTCGACCATCTACAAGGTGGGTTGGCTGGACATTGACATGCCAGTCAGTGTGACGCCCGGCCAGACGGTGACGGCAACGCTGCGCATCAGTAACGGTGGCAACACCACCTGGGTCAGGACTGGCGACCATAGGGTACGCCTGGGCTATCACTGGTACACCCCCGCTGGCCAGGAGTTGGCCCTGGAGGACACCAGGACCTCGCTGTCTTTCAACGTAAGGCCGGGCTGGCTGGTGGTCTTCGAAGAGGCCCAGGTGCAGGCCCCGACAACGCCAGGGCAGTATATCCTGCGCTGGGACATGATCGAGGAGCCAGACACCTGGTTCTGGAAGCAGGGCTCCCCCAGGGAGGACATCCACATACAGGTTGGAGGACACCTGCCAGAGTACAAGGTCGCCTGGCTCAACTACAACGTGCCGGAGACCATGCCACCCGACACCTTGACCACGGTCAGCTTCAAGCTCAAGAACGAAGGCTCCAAGAGCTGGCCTGCCGAAGGGTCAACTCCTGTCCATTTGGCCTACCACTGGTTCACTCCCAACGGGCAATTGGCCGGCTGCTGGGATACCTTTCGCACCAGTCTGCCAGACGACGTACCGCCCGGATCAGAAGTGAATCTGACCAACGTGGCCCTGAAATCGCCAGCCACCCCTGGGCAGTACGTGCTGCGCTGGGACCTGGTGGAGGAGGGAGTAACCTGGTTCTCCAAAGAGGGGGCGACTCCATTGGAGATGACCATTGAGATCGCCGAAGGGGGCATCCCTTCGACCCCCTGGCGGGCCCAGGCCAGCCACAACCAGGCCGACGTGGGCCAAGCATTCGACAGTGATCCGGATACCTTCTGGGATAGCGGGGCCGCGCAGCAGCCGGGCATGTGGTACGAACTCGACCTGGGCCAGGTGCAGACCATTGAGCGGATAAAGATAGAGAGCCCTGGGCGGGGCTTCGCCGTGGGCTATGTTTTGAGCGTCTCCACCGATCAGACCAATTGGGAAGTGATACGTGAGATGCCCCTCAACTGGATGTCTATTGACGCCAGCTTCACCCCCCGCTCGGTGCGCTACATCAAGATCGAGCAGATAGGATCTACCAGTTGGAGTGCTCATTGGCTCATCAGCGAGATCACCGTTGGCTTGGCGCATCCCTAATCCGTAGATTCGGGATTCGTGACGAACCACGAACTTACGAATCTACGAACTCACGAATTTGCGAGTCTACGAGTTTACGATTATCGCAGGAGGTGACACGATGACTGAAACTAAGCGAATCTCCTTCAGCATGCCGACAGCGCGTGAGAGGTTGGCCGCTCTGGGGCTTACGGAGGAGGAAATCGAGCGCGGCCTGGAGCTGGTGGAGCAGAAGTACGGCCCGGTGGATGAACTGGTCACCGGAGAGTACACCATCGAGCTGCCCATCGAAGAGGCCGGGGTCCCGGGCTACACCAATCAAGACGTGATAAGCGCCTTTTACGCGGCCGCTAGAGAGGTCGGGGAGAACGGCTGGAGTTGGCTAAGCCGGGCTAGACTAACTGGCCTGGTAGCCGACCGCCAGGATGAGTATCGGGGGCCGGCGATTGACGACCTGCCCGGCTTGACAACGGAGGAGAAGGCCAGCATCAAAGCCATTTTGGGCCTTACCGAGGTCCCACCTGCTGAGGAGGTGCCCAGTGTCACCTGGGTCGGCCCCACCGGCAATTGCGGCAGCGGTCGCTCTGGTCATCAGATCGAAATGATCGTCGTCCACTTCACCGCCAGCGGCAGCGGCACAGGCGTGGTATCCTGGTTCAAGAACCCTCAGAGCAGGGTCAGCGCGCATTATGTCCTTGACCATGACGGCAAGATACTCCAGTTGGTCAAAGATGGGGACACCGCCTGGCACGCTGGGCTACCCGGGGATCTGGCGAGGAACGATGCCATCCGGCCCAACCCCCGATCCATCGGCATCGAGATCGTGAACTGGGGGCCTCTGGAGAAGAGGGATGACAAGTACTATAACTGGACGGGGAATGAGCATCGGGGGCAGGTGGTGGAGGCCGGCGGAAAATACTGGGAGCCATACACCGAGGCCCAGTGTGAAAGCCTGATCGAGTTGGTCTCTTACCTCTGCAAGCGGTACAGCGTACCAACCCGCTACCCGCCCCTGGGGGCCGGCGCCTACCATGAGAGGGCCCAGCACCTGGCCGATTTCCACGGCGTCCTGGGACACAGCGCCATCAACCGGGGCAAGTCCGACCCCGGCCCCCTTTTCGACTGGGACCGCCTGATGGACGGCCTGCGGTCATAGGGCTCAATATCAGCATATAACAACGAATTCGTGGATTGAACGAATCGGGGCACTTCAGCATAGGTTCGTTCAGTCTCTGAGACCTGTCCTGAGCCCTATCGAAGGATTCGCTGTCAAATCGCGCAACCGATGATTCGTGCTTCAAGTCAAGCGCCCCGCCGTCGTTCGGTCGGGGCGCTTTGATTTAGAACGCAGATGCGCAGGACCTACGGATTCCTTATCAGTCCAAGTCACTTGATTCGCTAATTCTGTGCATCCTGCTATCCCTCCAAGAGCAGGATGCACAGAATTTACGGATTCCTCCTCGTCCGCTAATTCCCTTCAGTCCGTTGTTCCTCAAACAGCGGCACAAACTCAAACCGGTTCACGTCCACCAGCCCCTGGTCCGTGAGCTTCAGCGCGGGGATGACGGGCAGGGCCAGGAAGCTCATGGTCATGAAGGGGTCGTGCAACCGCGAGCCCATCTCCTGAGCCACGGCCAGGAGCTCGTCCATCTCCTCCCGCACCACCTCCAGGGGCTGGTCGGACATCAGGCCAGCGATGGGCAGCGGCAGTCGCGCTCGCACCGTCTGATTTTCCACCGCGGCCAGCCCTCCGCCCATGTCCGCCACGCTCCTTGCGGCGGCCACCATGTCCGCGTCGTCGGTGCCCACGACGATGATGTTGTGGGAGTCGTGGGCCACCGAGGAGGCGATGGCTCCCCGCTTCAGGCCGAAGCCTCGCACGAAGCCCAATCCAGTGTTGCCCGTGCCCCTGTGTCGCTCAATGACGGCTATCTTCAGGATGTCCCGCTCCACATCGGCCACGGCCAGCCCGTCCTCCACTTTGACCTCCAGGCTCAGCCCCTCGGTGACGATCTGATCGGGGATCACCCCGATGACCCTGGCCCGCCGCCCCTTTGCCGGTATCTTGAGGTCAACCTCAGCCCAGTTGACGTTGACCGAGCTGCGCAGGTAGGTCGCAACTTCTTTGATAACACCGGGCGCCATCCGGCCCTCCTCGGCCACCAGCTTCCCGCCACTGAAGACCTTCTCAATGCGCAGGCTCTCGAAGTTGTCGAAGACAACCAGATCGGCCCGATAGCCGGGGGCGATAGCGCCTCTGTCGCGCAGGCCGAAGCGCTCCGCCGCGTTGATGGTGGCCATCTGGATGGCCGTGATGGGGTGCAGGCCCTGGCCGATAGCCATTTTCACCAGGCTGTCAATGTGCCCTTCATCAATGAGATCGGCGGGGTGGCGGTCGTCGGTGACGAACATGCAGCGGCGGGCGTTCTGGGGAGTGACTAGGGGCAGGAGATCCTCCAGGTTGCGAGCCGTCGTCCCCTCGCGGATCATGACGTACATGCCCAGGCGGAGCTTCTCGCGCGCCTCCTCCAGGGCGGTGCACTCGTGATCCGAAGTGATGCCAGCGGCGACGTAGGCCTGCAAGTCTTTGCCCGACAGGCCGGGCGCGTGGCCGTCGAGGGGGTGGCCGGCGAAGGCGCGGATCTTGTCCAGCACCTCAGGGACGCCGTAGATCACGCCGGGGAAGTTCATCATCTCCGCCAGACCCAGCGCGCGGGGATGCGGCCGCTTCATCACATGACGTCGCGGCAGCAGCGGGACCAAGTCATTCCACAGCAATTCCGCGCCGGAGGTTTCCAGGTGGGTGGCCGGCACGCACGACGGGGCCATGACGAACACCGTCAGCGGCAGCCCCTCTGATGCATCCAGCATGTAGCGGACGCCCTCGATGCCCAGCACGTTAGCGATCTCGTGGGGATCGGTGACCACGCTGGTGGTGCCTCGGGGCACGACGGCCCTGGCGAACTCCGGCGGAGTCACCATGCTGCTCTCGATGTGCATGTGGCCGTCAATGAAGCCAGGGCAGAGGTATCGTCCCTGGAGGTCTATGGTCTCACTGGCCGCGTAGTCGCCTAGGCCCACGATGCGGTCGCCGGCGATGGCGACGTTGGTCTCGATGATCTCGTGGGAGAAGACATTCACCACCCGCGCGTTCCTGAGCAGTAGATCGGCCTTCTCCTCTCCTCGCGCAAGCTTGATTAACTCTGCTAGCTCCATGTTCGCGGCCTTTCGTGTTGTTCGTGGTCCAACCCACCTCCTCACTCACACCTTTATCCCCAAAGCACCACCCAGTGTTCTCCAGCACTCGCTCAGTCCAGATCATGCCTCCACTTCAAGTTCTCCATCCCTGCCAACTTATCGACGGTCACAATTAGGAACTTGGCATCTGGATCTATGCTTCCCTTGAAGAAAGGAATAGTTTCAGCTGTAACCCCGCTCCATCCACAGCTAGTGGGTTCTATAGTAAGGACTTGTTTTGAGCTGATTAAGGACTGCTTGACAAGATCAAGCGCCTCTTCTGTATCGCCACACCCTCCCCACTGTATATGATAAGTGTACTGATTGTCAAGATCATCTGTAACCCTGAAGTACGAACTCTTATACCGGATGACGTAATTGTCTGCCCTCGAGTTCTTAATAGTGAAGGAAAACCCAAATAGGTCGCGATCAATTCCAATATCCTCTCCCATTGTAACACTTATGCCAGCCTTACTAATCGCCTGTCCTGCCTGTACAATTTCACCTGGCGCTGGGTTTTGTTCCTTCTCAGTAGGCATTTGTGTTGCCTCCGGGATGCTAGGTGATCCTGCATAGGGCGTGTACGTCGGGTACGGTGTTGCGGTCGGTGCTATGACGGTAATCACCACTGGAGTGAAAGTTGACGGCGAAGAGAGTTGCTTCAAGACTATTTCCGTCCGTTGAGGATTTACGAAAGCCATGTAAGCAATGACACAACTAAAGACTGTGGCAACAGCGCCGATTATGGTAAGAAGTATGATCATGATTCTTAGGACTGGGCTCTTTTCCTCTAACATTTTTCGGACTCCTCCTCCGTGGGGTCATGTGATGGACCGGTTCCTAAGCACGCAAGGGCACGTCCTTGGCCGGCATCTCATCGGTGGCGTTGTTTGCTTCGTTGGCCTGAGCAACCACCAAGAGCATCTTTGCACCCATCGGCCAAGCTTCGTTGAGCCATCTCAATTGTATCACATCGAAGAATATTCTGCAATTCGCGATTCCCCCCTCACTCACAGGTCTCCCCCCAGTCCACTGCCACCAGCATGATGTCCACGATAGTGATGATTCCATCGTCATCGAGGTCGTAGCGCAGCTCGTAGCAGGCATCCCCCCGTCCGCAATGCCAGCAGGCGGCAACCAGCATGATGTCTTCAACGTCCACGTCGCCGTCGCCGTCCAGGTCGGCGAAGTGGCAGGCTTGGACCGTGAGGCTGGTCACTGAGTAGGCCGGGAAGGTGTAAGTAAAGGTCTCGGTGATGCCCGTCGTGACCAGCGGGGCAACGGTGCTCAGGTCAATGGGCGGGTTCTCGTCGCCATTGTACGCCACCGACAAATCGTCCAGGCTATCTCCTTGAGCAGTGTACGCCTCGAGAGTGCCAGCGGTCTTGATCCCATCCATTCCGACGGTTCCCGCCTGATCGTCTCCCGTCTTGTTGATTACCAGCAAAGTCACGTCACCGGTCGTCGAGTGACGGCTGGCGTAGACCGTCATCTCGGGGCCGGCGTCACGGTTGACGGTGCTGGCGATCCGCTGGTCGCCGGCGCGGCTCCACAGGGGGAAGACGTAGAAACTGGGCTGCCGATAGTTAGCCGATCCCACCAGCAGGTAACCATAGTCGCCGCCGTTGGCATCCAGATTGTTCAGGATGTCCCAATGGTTGGCGAAGGTGAAGCCCTGGTCAACGATCTGGCCCAGGGTGTCGGCCAGGAAGAGAGCGGCCCACAGCGTGGCCATCACCGGCTCGACGCGGGCCCCACTACTACCCTGCTCTTTCCTTGCCTTTGTGACGCTCATCGGCCTGAGCGATGATCGCCTTCAGCCTGGCTTCCACATCGGCAGGGATGGGCAGCGGTTGGTGGTGCTCGAGAATATCCTTCACCTTGGCCCGCACCCGCTCAGCCATGGTCTTCCTGCCGCTGGCCTCCCAACCCCGGCGCATCTGCCGGTCCATCAGAGTCGGGAACCACAGCTCGGTCTTGAAGTGCTGGAGCGTGTGCTCTTCCGTCAGGTAGTGGCCGCCGGGGCCCACCCGCTCGATGACGTCCACCGCCAGCGTCTCAGGAGTAACGGTGACGCCGCTCAGGATGCGCTTGGCCATGCCGATGACCTCGTTGGACATCACCAGCATGTCGAAGGAGCCCAGCAAGCCCGATTCCAGGTAGCCAACGTCGTGGATCAGGTTAGCGCCCGACAGCGCGGCGATGGTCACAGACATGGCCGCTTCGATGGCCGCCTGCTGGTCGAGGACTTTGGCGTCGGAGCAGCCAGCGGTGGAGAACATGGGCAGCCCCAGCCACTTGGCGACGTCGGTCATGGCCGCGCTGAGCAGCACCATCTCCGGCGCGCCGTAGGACATGATGGATGTGCTCATGTCTATGATGGTCTCCACTCCGCCAATGATGACCGCCGCGCCCTTGCGCTTGAGCTGGGCCAGCACCACACCCCCCAGGCACTCGGCCAGGCACTGCACCATGGCACCGGCCAGCGTCATCGGCGCTGTGGCTCCACACATGATGCCGGGCGTGTAGATGGCGGGGATGCCCATCTCCGCCGCGTACAGGATCTTCTCCACCGCCTCGACCGAGTTGCTCAGCGGGGAGCTAGGCTCGATGTAGACCACGAAGAGAGGCGCCTTGGCGAACTCCTCCGGCCCGCCCAGCACCTCACAGGCCATCCGGTACTGATCGGCCAGGCCCTCTTTGTCCACGGTAGTGATGACCAACGGCTTGGACGTGCCTTGCATCATGGCCAGGAATTGGTGGCGGTCGTAGGTGAGCACAGGCACGCCAGAGGTCAGGCCCAGCGACATGTGGAAGTTTATGTGGGGCAGGGCGTCGCTGATCCTGGCCGCGTCATAAATATCCTGATAGGTATACTTGCGCACCTCATCGGTGTAGGGGTCTATGAGAGAAGGGCAATCGGAGCCGGTACCGAAGTATATCTTGTCCTTCTCCAGGATGACGCGCTGGCGGCGGTCCCGCCCGGCGACGACGATCCGCTCCGGCGCGGTGTTCAGCGCATCCTTGACCAGCCAGGACGGGATACGCACTAGGTCATCATCGCTGACGCCGCTTCGCTTGCCGCAGCCGGCATCGCGCAGCAGAGCCAGCCCCTCCTCTCCGTAAACCCGCGTCCCCACCCGCTCCAGCACGTCCAGGGCGGAGTGGAAGATCTCCTCGATTTGATCATCCGACAGCACACGAAATTGCGCGGTAGCGTTAATCTGATAGTTTGCTCTCATGTCATTATCCTCCTGGGAACTATGGGGAAGCACGTGAAACGTGAAACGTAAAACGTGATTTCTACGCTGACCCCTCACGTTTCACGTTTCACTTGCCACGGCTTCACGTATGGCTGCTATGTGTTCTGGCGATGATCCGCAACAGGCACCGATGATGCGGGCTCCTAGCTCGACGTAGCGGCGGGCCAGATTGGCCATCCTCTCCGGCGTGGCGTCGTAGACGACCTGGCGCTTGACCAGTCGCGGCAGGCCGGCGTTGGGCTTGGCGATCAGGGCTATCGCTTCGGCTATCGCTTCAGCGTCGGGCGCGGCCTGGCGCATCTGGGGCAGGATGTCTATCACCTCCTCTGGCGCATGGCCGCAGTTGGCGCCCGTGGCTGGCACGCCCAAAGCGGCCATCGCCTGGGCCGCCTGCGTCGGGCTGACCCCCATGCTGGTGCGGCCGTGGGTGTCGAAACTGAAGGTGCAGAAGACAGGCAGGTCGCACCCCTGCCGCGCTCCCTCGACGGCAGCCTTCGCCTCGTTGAGGTCGCTCATGGTCTCGATGTAGATGCAGTCCGCGCCCCCCGCCGCCAGCGCCTGGGCCTGCTCAGCGAAGAGCTCAACGGCAGCCTCGTAGGTCAGCGGGCCGAGGGGGACCATCATCTCGCCCGTGGGGCCGATGTCGCCGCCGACGTAGCGGTCAGCGCCCACCACCTGACGGGCTAGCTCAGCGGCGCGGCGGTTGATCTCCGCCACCTGCACCTCTAGCCCCGCCGCCTTCAGCCGCGCCCGCGTGCCGCCGAAGGTGCAGGTGAGGATGATCTGGGAACCCGCCTCCACGTAGGCGCGGTGCAATTTCATGATCACATCAGGCCGCTCCAGCACCCAGGCCTCGCCCGGCGTCCCCGTGGGCAGCCCGGCCTCCAGCAGCATGGTACCCGTCGCGCCATCGGCAATGAGAACCTTGCCTGAGACTATTCGTTGCAAAATGGGTATGCGCATTGTCTTGCTCCTTGGCAATGCGTAAAACGTCAAACGTAAAACGTCATGCCACCCATCTTTCACGTTTTACGTCTTTACGTTTTACGACCTACGCCTGCACCAGTCCCTTAACCACCTCAACCGCTTCCGTAGCGTTCTCCGCGTAGGCATCGGCCCCAATCTCCTCAGCCCATTCGGGGCTGGTGGGCACACCGCCGATGATGACCTTGACCTGATTGCGCAGGCCGGCTTCTTTGAGGGTCAGGATCACGGCTTCCTGGTTGAGCATGGTCGTGGTCAGCAGCGCGGAGAGGCCCACCACATCGGCGTCCACTTCGCGCACAGCGTCAACAAATCGCTGGGGCGACGCATCCACGCCCAGGTCGTGCACCTCGAAGCCGTTGGCAGATAGCATGGTGGCCACCAGCGTCTTGCCGATCTCGTGGATGTCCCCCTGCACCGTGCCGATGACCACCTTGCCCAGCGTCTTGAGCTCCTGTTTGCGCTTCTTCAGCTCCGGTTCCAGGGTGGCGATAGCCGCTTTCATCGCCTCGCCGCTCATCATCAGATCGGGTATGAACAGCTCCCCCTTGGCGAAGCCCTCACCGACAACATCCATGCCCGGCTTGAAGCCTTGCTGGATGGCTTCCAGTGGGTCAATTCCGGCCCGCAACACCTCGTTGGCCAGCTCGCGTGCCTTGTCTGGCACACCTGCGATGACGGCGTTGGTCATCTCCTCGAATAGCCTTTCGTTTGACATTTGGTATCCTCCTCATTTCAGAATGGTATCTGTTCGCCTTGTGCTCGCAGCGGACCCTAGTCCGCTGCCCCGACCACTCAGTCGGGCGCCGAAAATCGCTGAACCTATCTGGTCAGGGTCACTATGGTCTGCCGAGGCCGCTGGGCTAGGGTCCAGCGGGAGCTGGTGAACAGTTGCTCAAAACGTAGATGATTTCCTGTCGGACAGCATCAGGCAGCGGCTCTGGCTGATGGCTCTCCATCAGGCTGATGGTCTTGTCGCGCAGCCGCTCGCCCAACCGCTTGCCGCCCGCCGCGCTCCAGACATCGGCCCGTTGCCGATCCCACAGCATCGGCTGCCACAGCTCGCGGAAGTGGCGCAGGGTGTGCCTGGCGGTCAGGAAGTCGCCCCCTGGCCCTACCTGGTGGATGACCTCCAACGCCAGCGATTCGGCATCCAGCGAGAAGCCCGCCACGAAGCGGCGCATCATGGCGATGACCTCGTCGGTGAAGACGATCATCTCCGGCGAGGTGGTCAGCCCCGCCTCCAGGTAGCCGACGTCGTGCACCAGATTGGACCCGGCCAGCAGTGCCACCAACACCGAAAAGTCAGAGTCGGCCGCGGCCTGCTCGTCCATGACGCAGCTATCGGAGTGGCCGGCGTAGCCCCAGGTGGGCAGGCCGTAGAAGCGGCCCATCTCGGCCACCGCCACGCGCGCTAACTGGAACTCCGGCGCGCCGTAGACGCTGATGGTGGTCTTCATGTCCATGTGGTGCAACCCGCTGCCGTAGACGAAGGGAGCGCCCGGCCGCTGGAGTTGGTGGATCACCAGACTGCTCAGCACCTCGGCGTTGCCCAGCGCCAGCCCGCCAGCCAGGGTGACCGGCGCTGAGCCGCCCATCATCGGCGCGGGCGAGTGGACGATGGGCAGGCGTTGCTCGGCCATGTACAGCAGCTTGCTCGTGGCCGTCTGGCTGTGTTGCAGCGGCGTGGTGGGCTCGGAGTAGAGGAGCAGCGTGGGATTGAGCTGCAATTGCTCCATGCCCCCGGCGGCAGTGGCGGCCATGGCGGCTATCGCTTCGCAATCGGCGCGGTCGTCGCACACGAAGACCGCGGGCTTGGTGGTGTGCTCCAGCATCAGCGAGTACTGCTGCCGGTAGACGTTGGCTGTATCCAAATCCGAAGGGATGCCCATGCTCATCACGAAGGCGATCTCCGGCAGGGCGTCGCAGACGTGGAGGCAATCCACCACGTCTGCGGCGGTGAAGGGGCGCCGTTCGCCGCTGCGGGGGTCGAGGTAGTTGGGGCAATCGGAGCCGGGGCCGAAGTTGACCGTCCGCCCTTCGGCAGAATCAGGACGATGCCCTTCCAGCGCCGCCGCCACCTCATTGCTCCCTCGCTTGCACAGGACGATTCGCGACGGCGCTTGCTTCAGCGCCCATTCCACCAGTCCAGCGGGCAGGTGAACCAGAGCCCCTGCTGAGCCTGCCGAAGCATTGCCGCCAGTGATCACAGCATCCGTCTCGCGCAGCAGCGCCAGTGCCCCATCGTGATACACCCGCACCCCCGTGCGCCGCAGTATCTCCAGCGAGGCGCGATGGACGACTTTGCATTGTTCGTCGGTTAGCATGCTCAAGCGGGGAAAGGCAACGGAATTCTGGATCAAGCGATTGTCCTCCTACGCAATACGAGTTTCAGGTTGCGGAATGAGAAACCCGAAACTCAAAACTCGAAACTCCCCCTATGGATGTTTACAGTTTAGCATCAATCCGGTTTCTGGTCAAGTGCTACTCCAGCCCCAATTCCCGCAGCTTCTCCGGCGTGGGCCGGCCGTCGGCGTCCCAGCCCATGGCGGCGTAGAAGTCCCGCACCATGGGCTGGATGGCTATGCTGGCGGCCTGGAAAGGCTGCCCCCGGCTCGCTCAAGCTCAGGGCGTGATGACGGTGCGGACCTCAGGCCCGAAGGTTTCCAGGTCGTCCAGCGCCGCGTTGATGGCCTCGGCGTCAAGGGGCACGCTACGGGTGATCACCGACGACAGGTGCAGCACACCCCGGCGGACCAACTCGACGAGCAGGGGCAGCTCTGACAGGAGATGGTCGGAGCAGCCGATGATCTGGGCTTCTTTCGGGATGACGTCGTGGTAGGAATGGATCTCGAAGGGCTGGTCAGCGATGCCAACCAGTATCGCTCGCCCGAACACTCCCAGCGAACGAACCGCCTGCTCTATCGTCTGCCGCAAACCGACCAGCTCCAGCGCCACATCCACGCCCCGACCGCCGGTCAACCTGCTGATCTCCGCCACCGGGTCGGAAATGCTGGCGTTCACCGGGACAGCGCCGTAGCTCTCTGCCAGCTTCAGCTTATCAGCGTTGATGTCCACCGCGTACACGTCCAGCGCACCGAAGGCCCGCGCCAACTGCACCGCCGAAATGCCCAACCCGCCGACGCCGAACACCGCCACACTCTCGCCCAGCTTCAGTTCTGCCTTGTGGAGCGCGTGGAGCGATGTGGCCGACGAGCACATCATGATCGCTCCCTGCTCGAAGGGAATGTCGTCGGGCAGGAGGACGGCGTTGCGCGAGGGCACGGCGATGTATTCCGCGTAGCCGCCGTCCTGATACTTGCCGATCATCGAGCCTGTGGTGCAGAACTGCTCGCTGCCCATGGCACAGTAGTGGCAATCGCCGCACGTGACCAGGTAGTGCAGGCACACCCGGTCGCCCACCTCGACGTTCCTGACTGAGGGGCCGGCCTCTTCGATCACGCCTGCCACCTCGTGCCCCAGCGTCATGGGCAGGGGGTGGACCGGCGACGCGCCGGCTCGGTAGTGCATTGTCCGACCGGCAGATGCCCGCTGCCTTCACTCTGACCAGCACATCTTTCATGTTCACAGAGGGCACGGGCACCTCCTGCATTTCCAGGGGCTGCCCTGGTTTGATCAAACGAACTGCTTTCATGGTTGCCTCCTCGTTACTCTCAACCTTAACCTCAACCTCAGCCCCGCCCTTTCCCCTCACGCTCCTCAGCCGCCTCCAGGATCGCCTCGATCTTTTCCGCCGCACCGTCGGGCAGCGGCGGCGGCTGGTGGGTGGCCAGGATCTCCCGCAGCTTGGCCCGAACGCGGTCGTGCATCGTCTGGGCACCGGCTGCCTCCCAGGTCACCCAGGCATCGCGGTCCAGCAGGGTTGGATTCCAGATTTCGGCCCGGCACCGCCTGGCCGTCTCTTTCTCAGACATGAACTCTCCGCCCGGCCCGACTTTGTCTATAAGATCCAGCATCAGCGTATCGTCGCTGACCTCGACGCCGCGCATGATCCGCCGGGCCATGGCGATGATCTCGTCGTTCATCACCAGCGACTCCAGCGAGCCGACGTCGGCGCAGTCCAGGAAGCCCACGTCGTGCACCAGCGTGGCTCCGCTCAGGCCAGAGAGCACCACCTGTACCGTGGACTCGATGGCGGCCTGCAAATCCAGCGGTTTGGCCTCCGACGCGCCGGCGGTACCCATGAGGGGCAGGCCGAGGTAGCGGCAGACGTCGGCCATGGCCGCGCTGAGCAGGCTCATCTCCGGCGAGCCGTAGGATGGCCGCCCGCTGCGCAGGTCCATGGCCTGCGGCACGCCGCCGACGCACACCGCCGACCCCCGCTTTTTGAGCTGAATGATGGCCAGGCCGCTCAACGCCCCGGCCATGGTGACGACCAGCGTACCTGCCCCAGTGACCGGCGCAGTGGACCCCGCCGTGCCACCGCCCAAATAGACAATGGGGACGTCGTGGTCAGCAGCCCAGAGGACGTTGGCCAGATCTTCGTCTGTTTGCACCAGAGGGGACTGAAACGTGGCAAAGAAGGCGAAGTGGGGTCGCTGGCGAAAAGCCGCCTCGCTGCCAGAGACCGCCACCGCCATCTGATAGATGTCGGCGACGTTGGCGATGGAATAGGCCCAGGGGAGGATCGGCTTGGAAGTGTTGGCCACCATCTCCGCGTACTCGTAGACGGGCGCCAGGGCGGGAGTCACGTCGCTGATCAGCCCCAGGCCCATGACGTAGTCAATGTTCTCCAGCGCATCGCAGACCTGGGCCGTGAGGCCGGGATCGCCTCGGCGAACCTTGCGCCGCTCGCCCGTCTCCGGATCCACGAAGTAGGTGCAGGTGGGACCAGGGCCGAAGTAGACCCGGTCGGGCACGATTTGCATCTGGTGTTGACCATCCTGCGTCCTGAGCTCGCCGAAGGGCCTGCCCCACAAGGTAAAGGATCGCGGATTGGCGACGACGGCGTCCTGGATGATGTGGGGGGGAATGTGCACGCGCGTGCCAGCTACGCGGGCGCCAGCGGCAGCCAGCAGCTCACGGGCCTCGGCATTGCGCACCTCGACGCCGGTGCGGTTCAGACACTCCAGCGTCGCTTGATAGATCTTCTCGATCTGCCGGTCCGACAGGACGCGGAATTGTGGCGTTTGGTGAGCGTGATAGTTGGTGTCCATGGGTCTCCTCTTGTGTTGCATGTTTTACTTTCCCCGTGCCCGAATCCAGGCCAGGGTGCGGGCCATCTCGTTCTGCACCAGTGCGATTCCCTCGTCCACCCCCATGCCCGGCTTGGCCATGATGATGTCTGGCCGGGTAGCCAGGGCCACGTGCACCGATACCCGCGCCGAGAGATCGGTCTCGGCGCAACTGCCGCCCAGGAACGCGCCCACGCCGCCAGCTTTGCAGGTCAACACCGCTTCGACCGAGTTGTGCACGCTGCCCAGGTCGGGCATCTTGATCTGGATCATGTCGGCGGCCTGGGCGTCCACAAAGACGCGGATGTCGTCCAGGGTGTTGGCCCACTCGTCGGCCACCAGTTGCACCTTCATTTTGCGGAGACGGACGTACTCGCGCAGCGTCTTCATGGTCTCGATCTGAGCTTCCCGGCTCTCCATGAGGACCGGACACTCCACTCGCAGGGGGTATGGCTGCACCGCCAGCTCCAGGGCGTATAGTCGCCCCAGCACGTGACCCAGTTCGTTGTCGAAGATCCGCCCCAGCGCGCCGTGGACGTCCAGGTGAATGGTGGGGCGGTAGTCCTGGCCGCCCAATTCCTGGATCCGCGCCTTCAACCAACGGGCGTATCGCGTCAGCACGACGGCATCCTCGCCCAGTTGCTCCGGGATATTGTCCACCAGAGTGTGGGGCAGCGAGGCGACGCGACGCGCGATCATCTTGTCGGCGCCAGCATATCGGTCGGCCCCGCACTGGGCATGGATGGGCACTGGCGAATCGGGCAGCGGCAGATCCCATTCCTCGGCGATGACCTCGGCCATGGTCACGTCGCGCGCCAGGGCCACTGCCTTCAATAGCGCCTGACTCACGCCGTAGCGGACAGCGGTGTGCAGCCGGCGCTCTACGGTGATTCGCTCCGTGGGTATGACCTTCTTCTCTTCCCCCTGGGCATCCCTCCACAGGCGAGCCGGTGTTGTCAGCAGCTCTCGGCGAGTCATTCCCGTGGACTGAGGCAGCGGTCTGATTACCTCCGCCGATTCGACCAGGCCGTCCACTTCCTCGGCGAGTTGGCGGAAGCTGGTGACCTCCCGGCCTTGCAGCAGCGGGGCCACGGCGCGACGGATCGTGGACAGGCCCTCATTGGTGCGGAAGACCGGGTCACGGCCCGCTTTGCCGCTAAACTCCACCGCCACGCAGTCCCCCCAGGCCACTCGACCATCATCCAACACCAGACCCACTGAGACAGCTTCGGCCACCTCGCGGACGCGACGGAAACCGGGCGTCAGCGGGGCAGCGGCATACCGCTCGGACAGTGGCATGGCATCAGACTGGAGGGCTGCCAGATCATCGTAATAATACGCGCCCACGGCCGGCACGGCCAGGATGCGAGTGATTTGTGTCATTGCGTAGCCTCTTCGTATTTGGGTGAAACAGGCTCCACGTCCAGGCTCGTCATCTCAAAGCCCACGCCTCCGCTGACGCGAAGCCTCTTGCTTCCGCATTTGCAGCCCCGGTGCAGAGCCTCCATCATGATCGCCTGGGGCGGCTTGTCCGCCCACTCGATCAGATCGGCCTGCTGCCCGCAATCCAGGCAGGCCATCTTGATGGGCAAGCGCTCAAAGTGCAGGGTTGCCCCCTCGGCCAGGGTGCCCTGGCTGAGATAGTCGAAAAAGACCTCGACCGACTCCGGGACGATGGCCGACATCATGCCCACCTGCAGATAGATGTCGGTGACGCGCTGCCCGTCGGCGTGTTGCAAGGCCATGTTCAACAACGCCTGAGTCACCGGCATTTCGTGCATCAAAGCTCCATCATGCCAATAAATTGCTACCCCGGGGCGTCCCCGCCCCGTTTTGTCCAAGCGGCATCATGCTAATGGCCTCTGTGGGGCAGGCTGTAGCGCAGATGCCGCAGCCCCAGCACTTCTCCGCGTCAAACAGCACCCGCTTCCTCGCTTTTCCGTTAATCACTATCTTGGAGCCATCGCGATAAAACGCGCCGAAATAACAGCGTCTGGTACACAGCCCACAGTGGTTGCACTCATCCCAATCGCAAGCGGCGATGTGGTGGCTCCTGGGCCACTGCTTCTGCATCCCGACCGCCTCTGATGCGCGGAAAGGATAGCAGTCGCAGGTGCAGCAATTGCAAAAGCCGAACAAATCATGTTCCCGCCAGGCTCGCCGGCCAGTTTGCATCAATCCGGCCCTGTGGGCATTGACTACGATAGTCTTGCACTCGTCTTTGGTGACGCGCCGCCCGTGCCCCCGCTCCAGGGTGAAGCGTGCTCCCTCATCCAGACGAATGCACACCTCAGAAGGCCGGTTGCAGGCCATCACGATGGCTCGACAATCGCAGGGCACCACTACGTGCTCCGTGGCTGCCTCCACCTGCTCCAGGGCCTCCTCCAGGAGCAACACGTCCCGGTTGGGGATTTTGTGGTAGGCATCGGGATCCTCCTTCATCTCTTCGACCACCGGCAACCACAGGTTGATGAACTCCTGCAACTGCCACTCGATCACCGCATCGCGGGCCTCGGCGGGGATGTCGCCCCAGTTTTCGTACATGGCCAGGGGGTCCAGACGCCGATAGAATGTGGCCGCTGCGTAACTTGTTAGCGCCAGCGGCGTCGCCACGTCATCCTCAGTTTGCTTGTCAACTATCCCCCGGCTGTAGGCTCTGTGCAGAAACGCCTCGGCCTCCTCAGCCGACATCTCCATCATGTCGGCCACCTGATCCACGGTCATGGCCCGACCGTTCATCTGCACGACGAGTTCCATCTCGCGCTCGTCCACCACCAGGGGAATGTGCGGCTGCATGGCCGGCGGAACTTGGAATACTTGCACAAACTCTTCTAATAGGGTCATCTTTGCTTCTCGATTCCGGGGCGGCTCAGACCGCCACTTGAATTCAATTGTACCACTGGTGAGCCAGTTCGACAACATAAGTTTCGAGTTTATTCAACTCGAAACCCGAAACTCCAGACTGGCTACGGGCGTGCATCATGCCACAGCCAGGCGCTCTCTGCCAGTTGGGAGACGGTCAGGGCCACTATAGCCAGCGACACGCCTGGCAATAGGCCCAGCTTGCCCCCTATCAGGAGCACCGACACTAGCACGAGCAGGTTGAGCACCGTGGCCTGGGCGATGACGCCGGTGGCCTTACCGGTGACGACAATGCCGCGCAACATGTTCACGACTACGGCCAATACTGGCAACAAGGCCGCAAGCCGCAACGCGGCCACCGCAAAGACGGTCAGTTCCTCGCTCAGGCCCGCAATCCGCTGCTGCCACCAGGGGGCCAGCGGTGTAAAAGCGATGGTCAACAGCAGGACCAGCGCCCCAACGCCCACCATCGTTGCGAAGCGCCGCAGCGTCTTCAGGGCGGCCGGACTGTCCAGGAGAGCGATGACCACTTCTTGCAGGCTGAGTCCAAAACTGCGCACGGCGAACAACTGCCCACTGACTACCGGCCAGACGGCCAGTGACTCGATCGGATAGGGTGAGCGGGCCAGGCCAGAGTTGATCAGTGGAGTGGTCGAGAGCATGATCGCGGACGTGAGGGTCAGGGGCGCATAGAAGTGGAGCAAGTCGCGCAGGGTCAAGGGGATTCCTTCAGCCAGGGTGTCTGTCCTCTTGATCTTCTGCACCAACGGCTGCGCCACGTACCAGACGTAAGCCGACTCGGCGATGGACGACGCGCCCAGCGCCAGCCCGCCCACCGTTGCACCGTCTAGCTTGCCCCAAGCCAGCCCTGCCAACGAAATGCCCACACCGGTGAATAAGCGGATAGTGGTGCCATAGCCTATCTGACGAGTGTAGCCGTGCCGGATCATCAAGCCCTGATAGAAGCGACGAAAGCCAATGGCCGCAGGCCAAAGGGTCAGCGCCCAGAGGACCGGGCGTACCTTGACAGCAATCTCGGCTGGCGTTCCGATAAGCTGCACAACCACCAGATTGAACAGGGGCGTGAGACCCAACAACAACATGGCCGTTGTTACGGCGACGTTGAGGCCCAGCGTGAAGCGATGCAACAGGCGGAACGATTGCCGGTCGCGGGCCAGTGCATTGCTGGCAGTGAGCAGGGAGATAATGGGGCTTTCCACAGCCATCGCCAGCGAGAAGGTAATACCAAGCGCGGCCAGTTGCAGCTTGGCCTCGGCCATGCGGGCGATGATGGCGTTGACGGCGAGGTTTTCCGTTGCCATGAGCAGCCAACTGGTCGCCAGCGGCAGCCAGAAGCGCAAGACGGCAGATGTGGTCAGCCCGGCGGAACGACTACGCCGGGCATCCGCTTCCTGGATAGACTCAGACGCCATTACTTGTACCCATAAATAGTCTAACGGGCGAAAGCCCGAAAAGGATTGAGGTGGGTTAGTTGGTGGATGGTATCTTGGTCCACGCCAGCCACTCGTAGCTTGGGTAGGAAGTGCTCGCAGATGTACGTGTACGGCTGGGGTGTGCCGCCACCTGGCTGCCCAGGGTCGTACCATCCTCGGTCGTGACTGAGCAGCAAGCGACCGCCCAGTCCAGCGTCCAGCAGCCGGACGATGAGTGCGATGAAGAAATCGTCGTCTATCTCCTCGCTACCAATGGCATCGTACTCTATCCAAGCACCTCGCCGGGCCATCTCCAGATGTCGCTCAAAGTCTGGCTCGCAATGGGCATGAATCCAGATAAAACGCGCCGACGTGTAGCCAGCCGCCTCAATGATGTCAAGTTGATCTCGTACTACCCATCCTTGGGTGGTATGACTACCGATGACAGCATTCGTAGCCACGCCTGCCACGGCGGCGGCCCGCAGGATTTTGGCTTCACACGCTGTCAGTCCGTTGTCGCCGCCACTCAATTTGATCCAGCCGGCCTGCACACCACTGTCCTCGATCTCGCCCAGCAACTCGGCCATCATCCACTCTCGGAGTGCCTCTTCGCTGGCAGCGTGCACCCAGTCAGGAATCCACGGTTCTCGATAGACGCCCGTGGGAACCACCAGTGGAAAGCCTGTAGCCTCGGAGACAGCCCTGAGGATGTCGGCACGTCGCCCCACGCCGACAGTGCTACACTCGACAATTGCCGTGATACCCGCGGCCTGGGCCCTGGCAATCTCTGGCGACATCAGATCAACCACATCAGCTATCTCGGCCTGGGCATAGCCGGGTTGATCCCACGTGCGCAGGTCAACAAAGACGTGTTCATGTGGCAGGATCAGCCCAAATTCATCGGCGCTCTTCGGGCCGAGGGTTGTGACAAGTTGTGCCATAGGCTTCCTCTCCTTCTTCCCCCAGGCTACTCACAGATCGTCCATCTATTAATTTTCCCCTTAAATCAGCCTCTATCCTTTCGTCGACCTCATTTCTTTGTATGTCATGATTCCCAGCACATATGAAAAAACTATCTGTATCTGTATCTAAATCCAATGATTCGAGTAGAGGATCAACAAACTCACACCGTACACTATTATAATCGCTTCGCTGCTCTGAATAACCAAAGTTGCCTTCGTCAATCAAATCACCCGAAAAGACTACGACATTGGGTTGTATGCCGTTCTCCTTGAAGTCATTCGGGTGCGTTTCATTTCGGTTGAGGATAGACTTCGGAAGTCTTCAGTTGAGGGCTTTGAAGGTAAAAGCGACTTGAAATCGCCTCAAAAGCCGCTGGATAGGGTGCTCTTGAGACTTCCGAAGT